>Ga0315279_10000231_pt1 | contig 121033 bp, 121 predicted proteins | sample YL17G06_20_MG_FD_203694 | JGI IMG/M metagenome (GOLD analysis project Ga0315279, IMG submission 203694) | Sediment microbial communities from Yellowstone Lake, YNP, Wyoming, USA - YL17G06_20 | ecosystem: Environmental > Aquatic > Freshwater > Lake > Sediment | place: USA: Wyoming | collected... | reverse complement strand
GCACTACGGGCCGAGTGACCAATGCCAGTGAAGGTGGGTTAATGGTTTACCTCCCAGAGAAGGTGGAGATTGGGCAACATCTCCAATTGAAACTCTTTTTTATTTCAGGTTCTGATTTGAATACCATTGAAATGCTCACGGAGGTGGTTTGGATGGATATCCACTTAGGAAAGGGCAGGGGTGATTATCGGTTTGGAGTCAGGTTTATCGATGTTTCTTCGGAGCATTGGAACAAATTGCAAATGTTTTTGAAAAGTCTTTCAGAATAATTCTACAGCTCCTCCTATTCATCGGTCCCCAAAAAAGTGAATTATTTTTACTCTCTTGTCAAAAAAGGAGCGAAGATTTATAATTGTTTTTAAAGGAGTAGAGAGATGAGTGGAAAAAGTAGCTTTCCTTATCGCAAATACGATCGGAGACCACATCCGCATATTGTCAAGCAAATATTAGAAGATAATCAATTAATTGAGATGATGAAAGAGATGCTGATTCAAGAAGGAAGGCCTTGCCCCTTCTGTCATCGGAAATTGAAGGGGGAGCATAAAGAGAGGGAGATTTGGTAAGAGGCTAAAACGAGGAGATTCCGTTTCAAAACAGCAAATCTACAGGTTTTGTCCCATCATACCTTGAGAAATATTTGGTATTAATACAAACGCACTAAATAAAATGACATTCACTCCCATCGTCACCCTCCCTCCTTGAGAGGGAGGGGCGCTTGGGGGGTAGTATGATTTAATGCGTTGGGATCAGTTTCCTTCCATCAAAATATCTTTGTCTGGAAATTCACGTGTAAAGGAGAATTTAAACGGTTTTACAATAAACATTTGAGCCGCATCATTTACTCCCCCTGTGGGGATGGTAAACGGCAGGGAGAGGATGAAAAACCCTGTGCCGATGATGCCTGCTGCAACCCCAATTGGTCTTGCGATCAATAAATCCATGGCATTCCATTCATCTTTGATTGCATCTTCCTGAGCCAACCCCACCGAACAAAAGCTTCCAATGCTCACCGAAACAGCAAGAAATAAAAATAACGTATTTTTTAATCCTTTCATAATAATCCCTCCTAAGTGAATGGCCTCTAATTAACCTTAATTTAAGGCTATCAGAATTAGTATGAATTGTCAATTCATGAGAATTCCATAATCCGTAATTGAGATTTTGATTTAAGAAGAAATATTCAGTGAAGGTTGGGGTGTTGGGATGCTTTTTGGGAAAAAAGGGAAAGGATTTTATGGTGAGTACATCAAAGGCAGGTTAATGGAGCATTTTTTGAGATTCATAAAAATACTTATCCCTTCGGCTGTAGTTGTCTCTATTTGGATAGAAAAGATAAGGGGGCAGGGATTTGTCAGGCTGAAGAGAGGATAATCAATTTCTCTCTTGCTTCCTTGTAAAGATGGAAAATGGGATGATGTTTTGCGATCTTAAGGAAGAGCCTTCGTCCATGTTCGATCACTCTTCCAGCGATACAGAGAAAATGATATCTCAGGGCCTTAAGGCGAGCGAGCCAAAAGGATGGAGGCAATGCTTTTCGTTTCATCACAGCGAGAACATTGTAAGTAAGGGCATTGAGTCTCCACCAGGCAGCGTTGGCAAAGAATCGTTTCGCTGGCATTACGCCTCCGGCGAGATCATTTTTGAGGACATCATGGACCTTTTCTACCGTTCCACATCGTTCCCTCTGCCACTGCAACAGTCTCTCCCCATTCCAACTCCACATGTTGGTGACGACGGCAAAGTAATGATAAGCCGTCCCATCCTGAAAGAGTTCTCCCTGAGCGGGTCGGATTCGGATCGCCAAGTACCGATCGGGTTTCATCCATTTTTTTCGAGAAGGTTTGCTGCGAACAAACTCGACCTCGGCCCATTCCTTTCGTCCGACGATCAACCCTCGATCGGTCACCTTTCTCAAGGGCTTCCAACTCTTTTCTGGAAGAGCCTCAATGGCAGTTCTCAACTCTTCGCTCATGTCCACACTGATGGCAAACTCGATCCGAGGCCTTCCCGGTATGTCTTTTCGACACCAGTCCAACAATTCATGGACATAGGCCGCACTATCCGAACGAACCCTCACCAGACGAACGGTCGGAGGCAAAGCCAAAAGGGCTTTCTTCAGCACGGGAAGCAAATCCATGCCCGCCGGCACATTGCCATCTCGGAACTCATCGGCCACAATCAGATCTGGCTCGACCCAGTAAGCAATCAGCGGCTGATAACCCTTCTCTCCAAGATAGGTCCAATAAGCCTCCTGCTTATGGCTCTCAATCACCGTGGCATCCAAATCGATCGTGGCCTTCCAGGGCTGCTCCTCCAGGGTCGCCTTCCTCACCAGATCCCTCTGAACGGCTGCCAATCCCTCCAACCATTGTGTCTCCTCAGGAATAAAGGCCTGATGTGGAAGGCGACCCTGGAGGAGCTCTTCTTGATGAAAGGCGTTGAGAAAGTACCGGACGGCTTCCGGAGAAGGAACCCGAAGCCCCAACTTCTTCAACCCCTCATCCGCTCTCAGCATCTCGAAGTCATCGACACAATCCCCACCGGCAGCAAAAACCGAAACGAAAGACTCCACATAGTCGGCCTCTCGATACTTGCCCGGTCGCCGAAGAAGGGGAAGATGTTTCTTAACGGCTTGAGGGAGTCCCAAGGCTCGAAAGGTCTCCATGACCAACGGAATACCGCCAAAAGAAGTAAGAAGGAGTTTCGATGTATCCTGAATTAAATGGAAAGGAAGAAGACCTTGTGATATATTCATCTTGCACCTCCTGGGTGAATAGCAGGTTGATGGGATCAACCCTTTCGATGATAGTGTTAATGCTATCCTAGGAGGTGTTTTTATTTTCTGTCAAGCATTTTGATTACGGATCGTGTATTGTCAAGTAATGTAAAATCTTTTGTGTAAAAAGAAAGAGGGGTGTTATCCTCTTGGGAAAAGTTTTGGCAAACAAAATCCCAATTCGAAAGGAGGACACACCCCATGATAGGATACATGTGGAAGGCAACGGTAAGAAATGTAAATCGGGCGTTGAAAGAAGTCAATGCATTTGAGTGGGAAGGAGATTATCGGCTGGAGACAGCGAATCGTCTCAGGGCTCGGTTTTTATAGGTGATGCATATGGAACCATCCAGTCGATTTTGAACCATCACCTTCGAAGTATTGATATGATCCTCAACCTGATAGAGCTTACGATTGTGCACCACGGTGAAGTCATTTCGCAGCGCCCTCTCTGTCTTGATACATAAAATCCCATCCAGTTCAAGCCCTCTGCCTACGGGCCTGTGAAGGTTGTCTTTTCCCTTAGGACAGACCGCGAACCGGCTATTATACAAAGGAAGATATTCCTCTAAAAAGCAATTCGCCTCTTCAATCGTCCTGATCCCTCTTAATCGCATCTCTTTGACCACCCGGTCTTGAAGGGTTCCGAAGAGTCGTTCTATCCTGCCTTTGGCCTGGGGAGAATTCGCATGAATCACTTCCACTCCCAATTCCTTTAAGGCTCTCTCGAATTCGCTAAGAGGCTGGGTATTATTTAACTCGTCCTGAATCGTTGGCTTGGCTGTCGATTTATACGTCGTATGCTTATCCAAATACACGCTCATCGGTAAACCATTTTTCTTAATATAGCGCTTGAAACTATCCATCGCAGGAATTGTTCCCTCATATGGATAGAATCTCCCAAACACTTCCCCTCTCGCATCATCGATATAACCCATGAACACACACCCGGCTCCTCTCCCCTCAAACCAATCGTGATGGGACCCATCCATCTGCACCATCTCCCCGTAATGATGCTTCCGCTCTCTCCATTGGCGATGTCCTCTCCTCCACCGGGTCTTCTTCCAATCTCCCGACTCAATAAGCCACACCCGTAAGGTTTCGTCATTGATTCGAATCCCGTCCCTCTCTACTAACTTCTCCGAAGCAAGGGTGGGACCAAAATCCTGATAGCACTTCCGATAAAGTTGGATCACTTTATCTCTGATCTTACCCGGGATCCGGCGGTTTGAAGGCCTCCCCCTAGATTTATGAATGATCCCTCTCTCCCCTTCCAGTCTTATTCTCTTGATGACCCTTCGGATTTGCCTCGAACTGAGCGAAAGAATCTCTGCTGCCTCTACCTGCTTGATTACCCTCTCCACAACCTTCTGGATCACGTGTAACCGCTTTAATTCTCCCTGACGTGCCATGATCATGTCCTCTCCTGTCATCGTGCCCTCCTTCACAAAAGAGCATTATCACATCTCCAAATGAGGACATTTCTATTTTGGCCAAATAGGACATTATCATTTTGGGATTACAAGCTTGAAAATATTTCTTGACAATTTGCTCAAAAATCGCTATATATCCTCAAAATTCAAGGGGAAATATTGATTTTTGCTGAATCATGGAATGGACATTACTTCTCAATTCTACCTTTGAGCCCTTAAAGGTTGTTACCTGGAAAAAAGCGATTATCATGGTCATGCTCGGCAAAGTAGAAGTAGTCGAAGAATATGAGCGCATTATTCGAGGTGTCAGCTTTGCTTTACGGCTTCCAGCGGTGATTCGACTAAACCGATTTATTAAGAGGAGGACCCCCATTGTCAAATTTTCCCGTCAAAACCTTTACGTTCGGGATAGGGGGAAGTGTCAGTATTGTGGGACCCCTTTTGATCACAAGGAATTAACATATGACCATGTGATTCCACGCTCCAAAGGTGGACAGACCGAATGGACAAATGTCGTTACTTGCTGCATGGCCTGCAATCTAAAAAAGGGAGATAGGACACCTGAAGAAGCAGGGATGTCCCTGATCCGAAGACCCAAGGTCCCCATTTGGATACCTTTGTTGACAATGAGCCTTGGAATCAAAGAGACCCCTGCCCCATGGAAAGATTATCTTTATCTTAATGTGGAGTTGACCTCTTAACTCACTTTTTCGCGATGGACAAATCACCTTTACCGTTAAATCTCCTTTTCCGACCATTTTCGATCAATCCTGACAAAGGTGGCGTCGATCATGTCCAACGGATGGGTGTTGACCGGACAAACCCCAGCTTTCTCTCGTATTTCATCAATCCTCTTTACGTGGGGAGCAACGGATGAGATATCTATGGGCTCCATGGAGAATGGACTATATTTTAGGCGAGAAAGAAAGGGGGTGTATCTTTTGTGTGAAACCCAAGAGAAAGAAGGACAAAGAAAACCTCATTCTTTATCAAGGCAAATATGCGTTTGTGATGATGAATAAATTTCCCTATAACAACGGCCATGTGATGGTCGTTCCAAAACGGCACTGTTGCGATTTGGACGAACTGAATGATAACGAACTACAAGAACTTTTCTATCTGATGAAAGTCTCAACACAGGTATTGAAGTCAAGCCTCCATCCCCATGGGTTCAATATTGGAATGAATATTGGGAAAGTGGGAGGGGCTGGAGAGGAACACATCCATTTCCACATCGTCCCTCGATGGATCGGAGATACCAATTTTATGCCGATCTTGGGTGAGACAAAAATAGTTCCGGAATATCTCGAACATACTTATCAGAAACTTCGCTCTGCCTATCTCGTTCTTTTCCAGAAAAACCGAGGTCAGAAAGGAGGGCAACCAAAGTGAAATGGTTGAAGACACTTTTTTGGATGATCATCTTTATTTTTGCCATCCTTTTCTCCATACAAAACAAGGGCGAGGTGACTCTTCGATTTGGTCTTTATCCCCTGCAGAATGATCAATGGTTCGAGATTCCAAAAGTCCCTCTCTTCTTGGTCATCCTTTGCTCTATTTTGTTGGGAGTGTTGGTTAGCGGGATAGGAGACCTTTACAGGCGCTTTCAACTCAGAGGTGCTCTCCGGCAAAATCAAAATAAAATAGAGAGGCTGGAGAGAGAGATTCAGTCTCTTCGTGGCCTAGGTATGGATCAACCTTCTTTTCTTAAGAAGGATGGCTAACCATTCTAAAAATTCTAAAACTTTTCCTTGCATTTCAAATTGAATTGTAGTATATTTATTTTGAAAAATGGGTCTGCTGAAAAAGCGGGCTGTGAGCCCGCTTTTTTTTTAAAATGGTCCTTTCCCAAAGGTGGAAGAAATGATGACAAAATCAACCATAGACCGGGTACGCGTCATTGCTGATCCGATTCTTTCGAATGAGGGAATGGAATTGGTGGAGATTGAATATCGGCGGGAAGCAAGGGGGTGGGTCCTTCGTCTCTTTATCGATAAAGAAGGAGGGGTCACCGTTGACGATTGCACCCATATCAGCCAAGAAGTGGGAAGGAGTCTGGATGTGGAGGACTTTATTCTAGTCCCCTACGCATTAGAGATCTCATCCCCAGGTCTCAATCGTCCACTAAAGAACGAAAGAGACTTTATCAAATATCAAAACCATTTGATCAGAGTGAAAACTTTCGATCCCATTGGGAACCGGCGGCAATTCAAGGGTAAACTCTTAGGGATTTCTGAGAAGCGTATTGAAATTGTAGTGGATGGAGGGGTGTACCAGATCCCCCTCTCCAATGTAGCAAAGGCCAATTTGGAAATTGAATTTTATAAAGGGAGAGACTGATTATGCCATCCAATCTCAATTATGTGATCGATCAGGTTGGAAAAGATAAGGGGATTGACCGGAAGGTGATTATCGAAGCGTTAGAACAGGCAGTTCTGACCGCCTCCAGAAAAAAGTACGGACACCAAGGCGAGATTGAAGTCCATTATAATGAGGAGATCGGCGAAATAGAGTTATTTCAATTCAAGCAGGTTGTGGAGGAAGTGGTGAACCCTCCGATCGAGATCTCTCTCGAGGAAGCAAGGGGACTGGACAGTGAGGCTCAAGTCGGAGATAGCCTTGGGGTTAAACTGAATACCGATTTCGGCCGGATCGGTGCCCAAACGGCAAAACAGGTGATCATCCAAAAGGTTCGGGATGCTGAACGTGAGAATGTCTACAATGAATTTAAGGATCGAAAAGGAGACCTAGTCAGCGGAACCGTTCAACGAATGGAGAAAGGAAACATTTATATAAATATTGGGAGGGCAGAAGCTGTTCTTTTTTCGAAGGAACAAATTTCAGGGGAAGTGTACAGGCAGGGGGAACGGCTTCGGGCCTATATTCTCGAGGTGCAGAAGAATTCGAAGGGGCCGCAGATCTTTCTCTCAAGGACCCATCCGGGTTTTCTGATCAAACTGTTCGAAATGGAGGTGCCGGAGATTTCCGAGGGCGTGATCAAGATCATCAGCGCAGCCCGAGAACCTGGCGAGAGGGCCAAGATTTCTGTCTATAGTTCGAATCGCGATGTCGATCCGGTAGGAGCCTGTGTCGGTATGAGAGGTTCGAGGGTTCAGAATGTTGTCCAAGAACTTCGCGGAGAGCGGATCGATATCATCCCCTGGTCTCAAGATCAGGCCAAATACGTCTGTAATGGTCTGGCACCTGCAAAAATCTCCAGGGTTTATATCGATGAAGAAAATCGGCATATGGAAGTGGTCGTCGCAGACGATCAACTCTCTTTGGCGATTGGGAAAAAAGGTCAGAATGTCCGATTGGCATCCAAATTGACGGGTTGGAAGATCGATATCAAGAGCGAGACGAAGATGGAGAAGATCTCTAATGAAATCTTAGAAAGATTCAGGGGCCTCCCACATATCGGGGATGTCGCCAGCCGTATCCTCTATAACGAAGGGTTCCGATCGATTAAAGAGGTTGCGGAGGTAGACCCGGAAGAATTGGCTAAAGTGTTAGAGATAGAGAAGGAAAAAGCCATAGAGATTGTGGAAAGTGCCCATCGGATGATTCAGAAAGAAGAGAACACGAAGGTTGCCCAAGAAGGGATTCAGGTGACAGGGGACCCTTCCCTTGACCCAGTAGATCAGATAGAAGGGGTGGGGGAGAAAACTGCCGGAATATTGAAAGCCAACGGATTTCAAATCGTTCAAGATATTTTAAGAACAGACGTGGAGAGGCTATCTGCTCTTCCAGGAATTGGTGTCAAGAAAGCGGAAAAACTGATTCAATCAGCCCAGCATTATATCGAAGGAAGTGGGTCATGAGTAAGAAAGGCCATCTCCCAATCCGTATGTGTATGGGATGCCGGAAGAGAAGAAAAAAGGAGGAAATGGTTCGGTTTGTCCAACATTCAGACGGGGTTGTTTTCATCAGCGAAAAGAAGGATCTCAATGGACGGGGATTTTATCTCTGCCCAGATCTGATCTGTTTTAAGATGGCACAAAAAAAGCATAGAATGGATCGGTCCCTGGGAACCGACGGATCACTTGTATCCTTCGATACAAAGTTATTTTTAGCCGATGGAAGGTGCTGCAGAATAGGGGGGGAAAGATAATGACGAAAGTGAAAGTCCTCGATCTGGCACGCGAAGTAGGGATGGAGGACGATAAGCTGCTTCTGAAACTGAAACGGATGGGAGTGAAGGTAAAGGATAAAAAGCCTGTTGAACCGGAGAAAATAGCATCTCCCCTGGACGAAAAGATTATTGAGAGGGATTCCGAAAAGGAGATCATTGAGAAACGGGTTAAACCTACTGTAATCAGGAGAAGGACCAGGAGCCTAGAGATGAAAGTGGAGCCCCCACCACCTCCGCCACCTCCGATCACGATGAGGGAGCCTGTGATGGTAGAGGAGAAACCATCAAAAGCAGGAGAGGAAAAAGCCGCCCGAGCGGTGAGGGTTCTAAAAGAGGCCGTTGAGAAAAAGGAATTGGAGAAAGATGAGAAAACCCAGGAACCCGTCGCTATGCCTATCGGAGCAAAGGCGGAAGTGAAGGAAACAATCCCCACTACATCTGTCGAGGAAGTGGCGCCCTTGCCGGTCACCCTTAAGGAGGTGGGGAAAAGAGCAGAGGCGAAGAAGGAGGTTGAAGAGCTCAAAACGAAAGAGATCCCTATAAAAAAAGTGGAAGTCAAAGTCCCAAGCAAGGAGGAGTTCCTTGAAAAGGAAGATTTAAGTTCCCTTCCTGGAAAGAAAAAGGGGTCCGTTAAAAAGAGAAGGGTGATTGAGGAAAGGATGCTGCCGGAAGATGAAATTGAAGGGGAGGGACGGCCGGAAAAGGGGTTAGAAACCCGCTTCAGACCCTTCAGACCCATGAAGAAAAAAGTAGTGTTGAAGACCCCTAAAAAAACAGAGGTGACGGTCCCCAAACCGATTAAGAGAATCATACGCATTGCCGAAGTCATTACTGTTGGAGATCTTGCTAAGAGGATGGGGGTGAAGGGAGGGGAACTGATCAAAAAACTGATGGAGATGGGGGTGCTCGTCAATATCAACCAGGTCATCGATGCTGACGTATCTTCTCTGGTTGCCAGTGAATTCGGCTACGAAGTGGAGAAAGTTTCATTGGAACGTCAGGATCTGTTGGAAAGGAAAGAAGACCTTCCCGAACAGTTGCAACCGAGGCCTCCCGTTGTCACCATCATGGGACACGTGGATCATGGGAAGACTATGCTTTTGGATGCCATCCGCAAGACCAATGTGGTGGAAGGGGAGGCAGGAGGGATCACCCAGCACATCGGGGCTTATGATGTCCAATTAGACAACGGTCACGTTGTATTTATTGACACTCCCGGCCATGAGGCATTTACTGCGATGAGGGCCAGAGGGGCCCAAGTGACGGACGTGGTGGTATTGGTAGTGGCAGTGGATGATGGGGTGATGCCGCAGACAAAGGAAGCGATCGATCATGCTCGAGCAGCCAAAGTTCCAATTGTGGTAGCGATCAATAAGATCGATAAACCGAACGCGAATCCAGAGAAGGTGAAGAAAGATCTGGCAGATTATGGTCTGGCTCCGGAGAAATGGGGAGGCAATACCCTCTTTGCTGAGGTATCAGCGAAACAGAAGATAGGAATCAAAGAACTGTTGGAGTTGATCCTTCTTCAGGCAGAGGTCCTCGAATTGAGGGCGAATCCGGATAAACCTGCTCGAGGGGTCATTATCGAAGCCAAACTGGACAAGGGGAGGGGTCCGGTGGCAACCCTTCTGGTCCAGGAGGGAACTTTGAAAGCAGGGGATGCCTTCATCGCAGGGTCCCACTACGGCAGGGTGAGGGCAATGTTAAATGACAAGGGACAGAAGATAGAGGTGGCCCGACCATCTACCCCCGTGGAGGTAGTGGGCTTTACCGATGTCCCGGAGGCAGGAGAACCCTTCATCGTTGTTTCCGAAGAGAGGATGGCGAAACAAATCAGCCTTTACCGGCAAGAGAAAATTCGGGAAAAAGAACTTTCAAAATTAAGCAAGGTCTCATTAGAGGAGCTCTATGATCGGATCAAGAAAGGGGAAGTGAAGGAGCTCAATGTCATCATTAAAGCAGATGTGCAGGGATCGATTGAGGCGGTGAAAGAAGCTTTGAGAAAAATCTCTACGGATGCTGTAAAGGTCAATATCCTCCATGATGCCGTCGGCGGGATTACAGAAACCGATGTGAACTTGTCCTCGGCTTCAAATGCCATTATCATTGGCTTCAATGTGAGACCGGGCCAGAAGGCTCAGGTTCTCGCAGAGCAGGAACATGTAGATGTACGGACCTATTCTGTCATCTACGATGCGATTGACGACATCAAGAAAGCCCTGGAAGGACTGCTGGAACCGACCTACAAAGAACACGTTTTGGGAAGAGCTCAAGTCATTCAAGTTTTTAACATCCGTAAAGTGGGTACGGTGGCGGGCAGTGTGGTTTTAGATGGTAAAGTTGTGCGGGGTTCTCATGGCAGACTTCTCAGAGATAATATCGTCATCTATGATGGCCGAATCTCATCACTCAAACGATTTAAGGATGATATGAAAGATTGCTCTCAAGGTCTCGAGTGCGGCATCGGGATCGAGAATTTTAATGACGTGAAACTGGGGGATATCATTGAGTCTTATGAGATTGAAGAAGTTCAATCTCGGTTGGCTTAAACCTTATTGGTTTGCTCCTGAGGAATCGATGAAGATCCCCATGGGCTCTTAGGTGATAGGGGTGATCCCTTCGTTTGAGAAGGGCTTTCTATAAGAAAGGTAAGGGATATGGTCATCGGGATTTGCCAACTCGACCTTCGGATCCCGGAGAATCACTCCCTGAAGGGAAAGCGCCATGTCATCCGGAAACTGATCGATCGGGTGAGAAGCCGTTTCAATGTAGCCATCTCAGAAGTTGGAGATAACGACCTTTGGCAAAGGGCACAGATTGGTATCTGTATGGTGAGCAATGATCGCAGATTCATCAATTCAAGTTTGGATAAAGTGATCGACTTCATCGAGAAGATGCACCTTGTAGAAATGCTGAACTCGGAGATGGAGATTCTCACTGTATAAGCCTCCTCCCAGCAGCAAGATGGGACATCGGCGTTTTTTGATTTGAGGTGGAAGGGGTGGATATCTCCTCGAAGAAAATGGGATGAGAGGCAAGTGGATGGGCTGGTAGAAGATGACGGAAGGGAAACGTTCAGAAAAAGTGGCGGATTTGATCCAAAGGGAGATCTCCCAGATGCTGGTAAAGACGCTCAAGGATCCCCGAATTGGTTTCGTCACCATCACGAGAGTTGTCGTTTCTGAGGATTGTCGGGTGGCCAAAGTCTATTTCAGTGTAGTGGGAACTCTTGCGGAAAGAGAAAGGTCGACAAAAGGTTTGAACAGTGCGAAGGGATATGTCCGCAAGGAGTTGGGCCGACGAATGGGACTGCGACATACCCCTGAAATCATGTTTCAGTTCGATCCCTCCATTGAATATGCGATTCATATTGGAGAGGTCATCCATCACTTGGAACAAGAAAGAGAGAAAAACAAGGATGAGGACTGATGGCCTCCTCATCGTGGATAAGCCAGAAGGGATGACTTCTCTTCAAGTAGTGAAGGAGGTAAAGCGTCGATTTTGTGTGAAGAAGGCGGGCCACATCGGAACGCTCGATCCCTTTGCTACAGGAGTTTTGCCGATCGTCATCAATGAAGGAACAAAATTGGTTCCTTATTTAAGGGAGGAACCCAAGGAGTATGAGGCCGTTATCAAATTGGGAGAAGAGACTTCAACGGATGACTTGACCGGAAAGGTCATCTTTGAAAAGCCATGGGAAGGGGTAACCCCTGGAATGATTCATCATGTCTTAAAGACTTTTTTAGGCAAAATCCACCAAATTCCCCCCATGTTTTCGGCGATCAAAGTTCAGGGGAAACCCCTCTATCGATTGGCCAGAAAGGGAATAGAAGTCGAGCGGAAAGAAAGGGAGGTTGAAATTTTCAGTATTCAAATTGAGAAAATGGACCCACCCCAGATTCACTTCCGAGTTTCTTGTTCAAAAGGAACTTACATCCGCAGTTTGGGAAGGGATATCGGAAGGAAGATCGGATGTGGTGCTCATCTCCTTCGTCTAAGACGGGTTCGCAGTGGTCCTTTCACTCTCGAACAAGCGATCTCCTGGGGAAGGATAAAAGAACTCTCTGGTGCCGGGAACCTTCGGCCTTGGTTGATCTCATTGAAGGAAGCCGTGTCGAGCTTGCCGGAGGTGATTGGGGATGAACAGCTGGTAAAGAAGATCCGTTTGGGTAAAGGGATGGCAGTAGGTGATCTCTCATCGCAGGATCTCCCTCACTTTGAAAAAGGACAATGGCTGAAGATGTGCTCCTCTAAGGAGGGGCTGGTCGCTATCTTGAGATCAGAGGTCAAGGGGGTGGATATCCCACGAGCAAGCCCAGAGTTGGTGGCTCTTCGCCCATTAAGAATATTTCACCCCTCATCCCATCCTTCTCCCCAAGGGGGAGAAGAGAAGGGTGAGGGAAAAGACCACGTTTAGCTTGGAGGAGGAATTCGATGTTAGTTGCGCAGGAGAAAAAAAGGGAGATCATCGGAGAATATAGAACCCACGAGCACGATACGGGCTCTCCGGAGGTTCAGATCGCTCTTCTCAGTGAGCGGATCCGATACCTCACAGAACATTTTAAAGTCCATAAACGGGATCATCACTCCCGAAGGGGTCTGCTGAAGCTGGTGGGACAGAGGAGGAGACTCCTCAACTATCTTAAAGATAACAAGGTGGATCGATATCGAATGATCATCGATAAGCTGGGCCTTCGAAAGTAGCGCGGATCCGCGACAATTCCAAACAACATGGCCTGAACGAAAAGGAGTGAGGAGAATCATATGGTTCAGAACCTAAAAATCGATTTTGGCGGAAGGCCATTTTCCATTGAAACAGGAAAGGTGGCAAGGCAGGCGAATGGCTCTGTACTGGTTCAGTATGGGGACACCGTCGTATTAGTCACTGCGGTAACAGCTGAAAAGAGGAGAGAAGGGATCGATTTCCTTCCTCTCACCGTAAATTATTTAGAAATGACTTATGCAGCGGGGAGAATTCCCGGGGGCTTTTTTAAGAGGGAGGGGAGGCCGAGCGATCGCGAAACCCTGATCTCCCGATTTATCGATCGCCCCCTCAGGCCCCTTTTCCCGAAAGGGTTTCAGGATGAAATCCAGATTATTGCGACCGTTCTTTCAGCCGATCAGGATAACGACCCGTCGATCTTGGGAATGATCGGGGCATCTGCTGCCCTTTCCCTCTCCGATATCCCATTTAATGGTCCGATTGCAGGAGCCAAAGTGGGCCGCATTGACGGGGAGTATGTTCTCAACCCCACCCTCGACGAATTGGAAATGAGTGACATTGAACTTTTCGTAGCGGGGAGTGAGGATGGGATCATCATGGTAGAAGGAAGCGCCAAGGAGGTGAATGAAAGGGAGATCTTGGAGGCCATTTTATTCGGCCATCAATCTCTTAAACCAGTGATTGACCTCCAGAAACAACTGAGGTTGACGTCGGGAGTAGCGCCAAAGGAATTTGATCTGCAAAAACCTGAGGAAGCGATTTACGAAAGAGTAAAGACCATCGCCCAAGAGAAATTGAGGGAAGCCTTCCGAATCACCGAGAAAGTCAAACGGCGGGAGCGGCTTGAGGAGATTCTCCAGTTGACGCTCCAGGACCTCGGAGCTGAGGACGAAACCTCCCAGAAGGTGGTAAAGGTCACCCTCGAAGAGATCAACCGTAAACTGGTGAGAAGGTTGATCTTAGATCAAAAGCAGAGGATCGACGGAAGGGGTCTTTCAGAGATCCGGTCCATCTCTTGTGAGGTGGGTATCCTTCCCAGAACACATGGCTCTGCTCTCTTTACACGCGGTGAGACACAGGTTCTGGCAGTGGTCACTTTTGGCACCTCTGAAGATGAGCAGAAAATCAACTCCCTGACCGGAGAAACCTATAAGTCTTTCATGCTGCATTATAACTTTCCTCCTTTCTGTACAGGAGAAGTTTCTCCCTTGCGGTCCCCCAGTCGAAGGGAAATCGGTCATGGGGCTTTGGCTGAAAGGGCCATTTTACCCATCCTCCCTTCCAACGATAAGTTTCCCTATACCATTCGAATTGTCTCAGAGGTGCTCGAATCGAATGGATCCTCCTCCATGGCAACGGTGTGTGGAGCAAGCCTTTCCCTAATGGATGCGGGTGTCCCGATTAAGGCGCCGGTGGCTGGAATCGCAATGGGATTAATCCTTGAAGGGGATGAGGTGGCTGTCCTATCGGACATCCTTGGGGATGAGGACCATTTTGGGGATATGGATTTCAAAGTGGCCGGGACGGCAGAAGGGGTATCGGCCATCCAGATGGATATCAAGATTGGAGGTATATCCAAAGAAGTCATGGGTCGTGTTCTCGATCAGGCCCGAGAGGGTAGGCTCCACATTCTGAATAAGATGAAAGAAACGATTTCAGAACCGCGAAAAGACCTCTCTCGACATGCACCGAGGATTGTTAGCCTCCAGGTCAAACAGGAGAAGATTCGGGACATTATTGGACCAGGGGGAAAGAATATTCGGAGCATTGTTGATCAGACCGGCGTAAAGGTAGATGTGGAAGATTCTGGATTGGTGAAGTTGGCCTCCCCAAATTATGAAGCGATCGAGAAGGCCATCTATATGATCAAAAGGCTTACGCAGGAAGTGGAGGTGGGCGGTTTTTATACAGGGAAAGTTAGACGGATTTTGGGTTTTGGCGCAATTGTCGAACTCTTCCCAGGCACGGATGGCTTGATTCATATTTCTCAACTGGCAGAGAGCCATGTGAAAGAGGTCTCCGATGTCCTGAAGGAAGGGGATGAAGTGCTTGTAAAGGTCATTGATATCGATCCACAGGGCCGAATCCGGTTGAGCCGTAAGGCGGCCTTGAGGGAGACGAAGCAATCAACGGAAGGCAAAGTTTAAGGGACGTCTGTTAAGGTGCCGATTGAGTAAGCCTTTCCGATTTGGTGTCTTAAAAATTTAAGGTCTATCGAAAGAAGAAAAAGAAAATGGGTACTGTTATTCGAAAATCTGATGATTCATTATATCACTCATGGATCACCAATGGATCAGGATATCAGAAGACTGTTCTCGACAATGGAATTAAAGTGATCACTGAGGAAATCCCCTTTCTAAAATCTGTCTCGATCGGAGTATGGGTGGTCACCGGGTCCAGAGATGAACAACCCCATGAAAATGGGATCTCCCATTTCATCGAGCATCTCCTCTTCAAGGGGACCGAGCGGAGGACCGCTTTCGACCTCGCTAAGGAGATCGACTCCGTAGGCGGAACCCTGAATGCCTTTACAGGGAGGGAATACACCTGTTTTTACGCTAAGGTCATTGATAAAAATTTGCCTTTGGCCATCGATCTACTGTCCGATATCTTCATCCATTCACTCATGGATCCAAAAGATGTGGAAAAAGAGAGGATGGTCATTCTCCAGGAGATTAAAATGGTGGAGGATACTCCTGACGATTATATCCATGACCTATTCAACCGGGTCTGTTGGGGAGAACACCCATTAGGTTTCCCAATTTGTGGAACCTCTGAGCTTGTTCAATCCTTCAGTCGGGATCAGATCTACCAATTTTTTAAGGAACACTTTCAACCCAACCGCATCATCATTTGTGCTGCTGGGAACCTTCAACATCAGGAGGTGGTGGACTGGATTCAAAAGACTTTTGGACAGATTTCAAAGTCGGATAAGGTACGGGAAAGGATAAGGCCAAACTCGATCTCGGCGACCAATATCTGGAAGCGAGAGTTGGAGCAGGTCCATTTCTGCCTCGGGACAAAAGGGCTCCAATATAATCACTCCCTTCGGTTCGCTTCCTACGTTTTGAACACCATTTTGGGGGGTGGGATGAGCTCACGGCTTTTCCAAGAGATCCGGGAGAATCGCGGTTTGGCTTACTCGGTTTACTCTTATCTTCCTACTTACATCGATACCGGATTGGTTGTCGTTTATGCTGGGACAAATGAAGGCTCTTTCCAAGAGGTCATCGAACTCATCCTCAAGGAGTTCGTTCGACTCAAAAAGGAACCTTTTAAGGGTGGGGAATTGGAGACTGCCAAAGAACAATTGAAAGGGAATCTTCTGCTCAGCCTCGAGAGTTCGGACAACCTGATGACCCGACTGGCGAAGAACGAAATCTATTTTGAGTCATACCTTCCGGTAGAGAAAATTCTCGAAGGCATTGACGGAGTGGGGGAGGAAATGGCGCGAAGTTTGGCAAGCGATATTTTCGACGAACGCTTCTTCTGCCTGACCGTTTTGGGACCGATGGATGGCAATGGTTTGGAAAAGGGCTTATTGAAATTGGATCGATGGAACAAGTAAGAATTTGTATCAAACGCTTGAGGAAAGATCACCCGGTGCCTATACCCCAATATATGACCGAAGGATCATCTGGAATGGATCTTTTCGCCTCACTGGATAAAGAAGTGATATTGGGACCTGGGGAGAGGCGGCTCATCCCTACCGGAATTTCTATAGCGATTCCTTCAGGTTTTGAAGGTCAAATCAGGCCTCGCAGCGGGTTGGCCATTCAGAAGGGAATTGGCATTGTCAACGCACCAGGGACGATTGACGCTGACTATCGTGGAGAGATCGGTGTCCTCCTGATCAATTTTGGCAAAGACCCCTTTACCATCCGTGATGGAGAGAGGATTGCCCAGATGGTCATCTCCCAAGTGTTTCAAGCGAGTTGGGAGGAGGTCGATGACCTCCCCGCAACGAGAAGGCAAGGGGGAGGATTTGGCCACACTGGCATCTGAGGAGGGTCCAGGACGATTTAGGGTTACTATCAAAGCAGAGGTCGCTCTTCCTCTGCTTTTTATTTGGTTCCCCCTGTTGCAGAGGGACAGTGAGGATTGAACAGAATAGATGTTTTAGCGGGCGAGTTTTCAAAAGAATTGGAGATTTTGATAAGTAAATGTTTTCCAAGGGCGGGGTGACCCTCTCAACATAGGAAATACAATGGATCAGATGTTGGATCAATTTCTCCATTATCTCATTGTTGAAAAGGGTCTTGCCAAGAATACGATCGAGGCTTACAGTCATGATTTGAATCGATTCTCAGATTATCTGAAAGCGAAAGGGATTCAGGATATCTTGAATGTTGGCAAATTCGATGTCAGGGCTTTTCTTCTCGTTTTAAAGAGACAGGGGCTTTCGACCAAGACCATTTCCAGAAATTTGGTTGCCATTCGGACGTTCTTTAAATTCTTGATTCAAGAGGGAATCTTGGAGGCGAATCCTATTGAGGAGGTAGGGTCTCCAACAGTGGCCAAAACCTTGCCGGAAATTCTGACGTTGAAGGAGGTAGAGGAATTATTAGAACAACCTAACATCAAGACTCCCTTAGGAATTAGGGATAGGGCGATGCTCGAAATGCTTTATGCTACAGGGATGAGGGTTTCTGAGCTGACTCGGCTTCCGATGAATCAGGTTAACTTGGAAGGGGGATATGTCCTCATTTACGGAAAGGGTTCAAAGGAAAGGATGGTCCCTCTTGGAAGCGAAGCGATGAAATGGCTGGCACTTTATCTGAGGATGGCCCGAGGAAGGTTTGCAAAAAGGAAGGAGAGCAATGCCCTTTTCATCAGTCGTTCGGGCAAGGGGATGAGCCGCCAACGATTCTGGAGGAGTCTTAAGGAGTATGGTCGAAGGGCTGGTATTCGGAAAAGAATAAGCCCTCATCTTCTTCGTCACTCCTTCGCAAGTCATCTTTTGGAAAGGGGAGCTGACCTTCGTTCTGTCCAGATCATGCTCGGCCACGTGGATATCTCCACTACACAGATCTACACCCATGTGACAGGGGAGAGATTGAAGAAGATTCACCAACGTTATCACCCGAGAGGCTGAAAATTGAGAATTAAGAATTGAGAGTTAAGAGTTTTGAGTTAACAGTTTAGAGTTTAGAATTTAGAATAAAATCTTTTTAACTCATAATTCATAACTCATAACTCTTAATTCAATTTTATTATGGAAGTGATTACTACCCATATCAATGCGGACTTTGATTCCTTAGCCTCCATGTTGGCCGCTAAAAAACTCTACCCCAACGCGGTCTTGGTCTTTCCGGGGTCTCAAGAGAGGAGTCTTCGGGATTTCTTTATTCATTCCACCCTCTACGCTTTGGAAGTGGAACGGATTAAGAATATTGATTTCCAAGAAGTGAAACGATTGATTTTGGTGGACACTCGCCAGATCAGTCGTATTGGAAAGTTCTCAGAAATTGTCTTAAGACCCGGCTTAGAAATTCATATTTATGACCATCATCCCCCATCTTCTGATGATATCCATGGGACCTTGGAAGTTGTCTCCGAAGTGGGGGCAACCGCTACCCTCCTACTAAATATTCTTCGCGAAAGAGGAATAGAGATCAAACCGGATGAAGCGACAGTGATGTTGCTCGGCATTTATGAGGATACCGGGAACCTTATCTTCCCTTCCACCAAAGAAGAAGACTTTCAAGCGGCAGGGTACTTGGTCCGGAAAGGCGCTAATCTCAATATCCTTTCGAATGTGATCACAAAGGAACTCACCGCTGAGCAGGTCTTTTTGCTGAACGATCTCATCCAATCCGCTACCCGCTATCACGTTCACGGGATCGACGTAGTGATCGCTCAGGCTTCTTTAGACCGATACATCGGAGATATCGCTATCCTCGTCCATAAATTGAAAGACATCGAAAACTTGGATGTTCTGTTCGCTCTGGTGCGTATGGAAGACCGTGTCTACCTGATCGGGAGGAGCCGCCTCGAAGAGGTGAATGTCGCAGAAATCGCGAGCGAATTCGGGGGTGGGGGACATCCCACCGCCGCCTCGGCGACGGTGAAAGGAATGACCTTGATTGAGGCCCATGATCGATTGGTAAAAACGTTGAGAGCGGTGGTCAGGCCTAAAAAGGCTGCAAAAGATGTGATGCTCTATCCCGTGAAGACCATTGAACCGGGGAGGACCCTGGGAGAAGCTGGGGAGACACTCACCCGATACAACCTGAATATCCTCCCTGTCGTTCAGGATGGTAAGGTGGTCGGTTTGATTTCGAAGAAGGAGGTGGAGAGGGCGGTCCACCATGGACTGAAAGCGTCTCTTGTGAAGGAGTTCATGACCACAGAGTTCTCCGTCATCTCTCCTGATGCGGCCTTCTCTCGAGTTCAGGAATTGATCATTGGACAGAGCCAGAGCCTGCTCCCTGTTATCGAAAAGGATCGATTGGTAGGAACCATCTCTGTTGGGGATGTCATGCGAGTCCTGCAAGAGGAGATGATGAAATCGGTCAAGGGAGTTTCTGGTTTCGAAACCCAACCCCTCTATGGCCGGAAAAAAATGATCTCTCAAATGATGAAAGAGCGGTTTCCTGAACGGATACAGAACCTGCTGATCGAATTTGGTAAGGTAGGGGACGAATTAGGATATTCTGTCTATGCCGTAGGAGGGTTTGTAAGAGATCTCCTGATGAGAGTCGAAAACTTCGATTTGGATATTGTGGTGGAGGGGGATGGAATCCGGTTCGCCGAGGAATTCGAAAAGAAGTTTCCATGCCGAATTCGAACTCACAAAAAATTTGGGACGGCCATCATTCTTTTTCCGGATGGTTCTAAAATCGATGTGGCGACAGCTCGCTTGGAGGTCTATGATTCGCCAGCTGCCTTACCCACTGTTGAAAAAGGCTCGATCAAACTGGATCTCTACCGTAGGGATTTTACCATCAATACACTGGCAATCCAGCTGAATCCCAACGGGTTTGGAGAGCTGGTCGATTTTTATGGAGGGGTGAAGGATATCAAAGAAAAGGCGATTCGAGTTCTCCACAATCTTTCCTTCGTCGAGGATCCCACGCGAGTCTTTCGGGCAATCCGTTTCGAACAAAGGTTGGGGTTCCAAATTGGGAAACATACTCAGAACCTGTTGAAAAATGCTGTAAAGATGGGTTTCATGGAACGCCTTTCAGGAGGGCGAGTTCTGTCTGAAATCATCCTCATTCTTCAAGAAGATAATCCTCTTCCGGCCCTAAGGCGAATGAAAGATTTCGATCTCCTACGTTTTCTCCATCCTCGCCTCAGGTTGGATGAGGAGATGGTGGGCCTTTTTGAGCGGATCCATCATGTCGTCTCTTGGTTTGACCTTCTCTTCTTAGAGGAGCGATATGAATGCTGGCTTATTTACTTCTATGGCCTCGTCGATTTTTTGCGGGAGGGAGAGATCGTAGAGGTATGCCAACGATTGGCAATGAACAGTAAGGTTCACAGGAAGGTAGTGGATGGGAAACGTCAGGCAGATCAAGCACTCCTCCAGATCTTCTCTTGGATCAAGGCGAACATCCAGCCGAAACGGTCGGAGATCTATGCTGTTCTCGATCCTCTTCCTACCGAGACAAAACTCTTTATGATGGCCAAGACAACCCAGATGGCAACCCGTCGGTATATCTCTCTCTATTTCACTCAATTAAAAGATACGAAGCCGCTATTGAAGGGAATGGATTTAATTCGAATGGGGGTCAAACCAGGCCCTTTTATTAGAACGACATTGTCTGATTTACTCAAAGCCAAATTGGATGAGCAGGTGATGACGCGACAGGATGAGATGGAATATATTTCCAAAGCTCATGGGGTGGGATGATGGCTGGAAACGGTTCTTATCCAGAAGAAAGAGTTCCCTATACCTTCCGATTGGAGATGTTTGAAGGTCCTCTCGATCTCCTGCTTCATCTCATCAATAAGAACGAATTGGACATCACCAATATCCCCATCGCCCTCATTACCGATCAGTATTTGGAGTTATTGAAATTGATGAAGGTTCTCAATTTGGATATCGCTGGAGAGTATCTCTTGATGGCTGCCACCCTCCTTCACATCAAATCGAAGATGTTGCTTCCCTCATCGTCTGAGCAAGAAGAGGAGGAAGGCGAAGATCCGAGGGCAGAACTCGTACGAAGGCTTTTGGAATATCAGAAGTATAAAAAGGCAGCCGTCGAACTCGAAAGAAGGCCCCTGTTGGATCGGGATGTCTTCATCCGGTTGATTTCAGTGGATACCGAAGAACCAGCAGAGGAAGAAAGGGTCGAGGTAAGCCTCTTTGAACTGTTGGAGGCTTTCCGTCAGGTTTTGGAGAGGGTCAAGGCGGAGACCTTTCACGAAGTGATTCTGGAGCGTCTCAGCGTTGAGGAGAAGGTCCAAGAAATACTTTCTCTTCTTCAAATGGAGAAACGGAGCATCGCCTTTCATCTCCTCTTCCCCGAACACGCCTCTCGTAGGGAGGTCATCATCACTTTTTTAGCCATCCTCGAACTGGTCAAGATGAAACTCATTCGCATCTTTCAATCGGCTCCTTTCGAGACCATTCGAATATCGCCCCCTTGAGGGTTGAAGACGCTAAGCGCTTTGCGCATAGTGATACATGACGTTTTAATCTTATTACGATCATTTGTTGACACCCGAAACGCCTGCTTGGACGAGGTGTTTTGGCGAAGGCAGGCACGAAACATTTTATTTTCTAACGAAAGAGGGAGGAGTGTATGAAACGAAAGCGAATCCTGGTGGGGTTGGGGGTGATTTCTGTGCTGATGATTTTCTTTTTTTCCATTCTCTTCCTCACCGGACGAAATATCGGAAAAGCAAGTCGGCTCGCTTTCGGAGATAAGATTGCCATTGTGGAGATCAAAGGGGTGATCACGCAATCCTCCGGGATCATCGAAGAGATCCACCAATACGGGGAGGATGAAGGGGTGAAAGCGATCGTCTTAAGGATCGACTCTCCCGGTGGAGGGGTAGGTCCATCACAAGAAATCCATCGAGAAATTCTGAAGGTCAAATCAAAGAAGAAGGTGGTCACCTCCATGGGGTCCGTTGCGGCGTCGGGGGGCTATTATATCGCCTGTGCCTCTGATCTTATCATTGCCAATCCCGGAACGATCACCGGTTCGATTGGTGTGCTGATGGAATTCACTAACATCGAGGAACTCTTTAAAAAGATCGGAATCAAAGGGGTGGTGCTGAAGAGTGGGGAACATAAAGATATCGGATCTCCTTTCCGAGAGATGACCCCTGAGGAGAAGAAGATCATACAAGGAGTGATCGATAATGTGCACCAGCAATTCATTCTGGCAGTGGCGAAAGGAAGAAAATTAGACCAGGCGAAGGTGGTTGAGATCGCCGATGGTCGAATCCTAACAGGGGAGCAGGCTAAACAATTGGGGCTGGTCGATCAAATCGGAAATCTTCAGGATGCAATCGATATCGTCGCGAAGATGGTCGGAATCGAGGGAAAACCCAATGTCCTCTACCCGAAGAAGAGGTTTTCCCTTTGGGAAATTTTGGTGAAAGAAACGGCCTCTACGATTCTGGAGACCTTAAGCGAAAAGGGGTTCGAATTGAACTATCGCCTCCTTTCGCCAGCGAGCTGAGCCGAGTCGTCATTCTCATTCATCCATTCTGAAATCTGCTTCATATCCTCCCAGACCTCCCTCTTCCGGTCAGGATTCCTGAGCAGGTAGGCAGGATGATAGGTGGGAATGACCTTGATTCCTTCAAGGTCATATAATCTTCCACGGAGTGTTGTGATTTTAGCGTCGGTCTTGAGAAGGGTCTGGGCAGCAAAGGCTCCCAGTGCACAAATGATTTTCGGTTGGATCGCCTCGATCTGTTTAAGGAGAAAGGGATGGCAGCTTTGAATTTCATCTGGCTCTGGGTTCCGATTTTGTGGGGGACGGCATTTGATGATATTGGTGATGTAAACCTCCTCCCTTCGGAGATGAATGGCCTGGATGATTTTTGTCAAGAGCTGTCCAGCTTTTCCAACAAAAGGCCTTCCCTGAATGTCTTCGTCGTAACCGGGGCCTTCTCCGATGAGCATTAATTTTGCCCTTTCATTCCCCTCTCCAAAAACGAGGGTGCGCCGGGTTCGGTGAAGTTTGCATCTCCGACAATCCCCTAACTCTTTTCGGACTTCCTCCAAGGTTGTCGCTGTCGCTGGACCCGAAGATGAATTAGGATAAGCCTCTTCAGATTTATTTTCGGAGACCGGAAGGGCTTCGATCCCTATTCCTTTTAGATATTCGAGATAAGATCTCAGGTCAGAAATGATCTCTTCCCCTTTTTCCCCCATTGACCTTCATCCTTTCTTCAAACTTGAAATAGCTTTTTTAGCCTACCTTGTCAAGCATCACAGAATCAATTTTTCAATTGACGAAAATTCAAATGGATTGTATAAATACTTTCGATGCCCCTGTAGCTCAGGTGGATAGAGCAACGGATTCCTAATCCGTGTGCCGCGTGTTCGAGTCACGCCAGGGGCGCCAAAATATTTATTGAGTTAGCGAAGCGGCCTTTTTATAAATCACGGATTATTGAGATGTTTAGTGATTAGATTTTAATCAGGATGGTGGTAGCCTTGGTCTCGTGGTTAAATAAAAGATAAGCCTGTGTTTTGACTCTTCTCACTCAATAGAAGGCGATTTGGATATTTTTTAAAGAGATTTCACACCTCTTTGCTTTAGGCTCTCCGTGCGAACTTGTTGGCGAGGATCGAAATCAGACCGGCAAACATAATATATCCCATTACCGTCTCAGCCATCACCCATGTCTGAGCGGTAGGGTTCTCAATTTTAGGAGTCAGACCTGCAAATCCCAGTGTCGTAAACTTAACGACACTAAAATACCAGACACTAAACCACTTCAGATTGACTTGATGGAACCAATCTACCAAATGACGTGAATGGACCATTGCGAATAGTCCTACAAAACCCACCGACCATATCACCCATAGCAGCAGACTGCGCCCACAATCAGATGTAGCTTTCCAGATTGGATAGAAGATCCATTGATGGACACAACTTTTTCTCTTAAACCCTTGGATAAACTGATAATCATCTATGTGCCGTTTAAGAACTGGATTTCTGGAACCGTTAACCTTCGTTGTATCGATACCTCCAAAATTGGTAACGCCTACTGGTCCCGGCTCTTTTACAAGCTTCATACAATTTACAAAAGGAATATGGCTCAAGACCTTTGGCCCCCAGCATCGTATGAACCGATTAAGTACTTCATCGGTAGTATACAAGACCTCTCCCAAATCTGCTCCTGATAAGTCAACTCCCCAAAGATTTGCCCCTGACAAATTGGCCTCCCTTAGGTTGGCTCCTGAAAGATTGGCTTTCCACAGATCGGTCTTTGACAAATTAGCCCCTGATAGGTTGGCTCCTGATAAGTTGGCTTCACACAGATCGGCTCCACATAGAACGGCCCCCCACAGATTTGCTCCAGACAAGTTGGCTCCCTTCAGTGAAGCTCTTGACAAGTCGGCCCCCCACAGATTGGCCCCTGATAAGTTAGCCTCCATTAAGTGGGCTCCTGAAAGATTCGCTTTTAATAGATCGGTTCTTGACAGGTTGGCTTTCACCAGATCAGCTCCTGAAAGAGGGGCCCCCCGCAGGTCCTTTTCTACCACTTTTGTATCGATAACCACCGGCCGCAACGACTCCATCAAGGCCTTATAGTTTTCCAATTTGTGCCAGGCGGGATTGTTCTTAATGGCTGAAATGATCTCCTGGAAGCCCACTGTCTGTCCTGACCATCGGTACCTGAATAATAAGTTCTTAGCGTAATCGACCATTGCTTTCGCCTCCCACTTGGTCCTTACCGTGTTGATCGGCTTACTGCCGAGCAAGAACTCAGGGTGATCCCATTAACGTTCAAGGCCCAATATTCCTGTTGGCCTTCTGTTGACCTCCTCCTTAGCCCAGTTCCAACTGATATCAAAAATGTTAAGAATCATTTCCTTCTCTTTTTTCTTTCTCTCTCCTCAATTTTTTCCAACCACTCGTCCAACGCCCTTCTAATAAGATCTGAAACTGTAAGCCCCGTCTTATTTGAAATATCCTTGATTTTCTTAACCTGAGGTTCTGTCAAATAAAGACCAATTCTCGGCATGGTATCGCCCCCTATGGTTCTATTTTATGCTTTCTGAGGGCACAGCATACACCATCTTTATTCCATTGTCAAAGTTATCCTTTTCACAAATGGAAACCACAATTTTGGTGATTTCAGTTCTAATAGTTTTAGGCCATGATTCACTACATATTGTTTTAAGCAACTTTTTTCCCACTACATATGGGATGTCCACTATCACCTATGGAGATCATACAAATGCTTCAATGAGGGATTATTTTTGACAAAGAACCAAGCTTGAATGATAGGTTTCGGCTTACCAATTCGGCCAATGCTTCTCTAATGAATGCACTAATGTTAGCATTTTTATTCGAGAAGATACAGCAAAAACTTCATTAGAATTATGAAGAAATAGCTGTGTTAGTTTCGAGAAGATATGTTGATCCGTGACTGTGTGTTCACATTGCATTGTCTTGTATTTCTTGCTAAGATTTGTATTGTAATCATTGCGAAAGGTGTCAAGCCATTATTGGAGCTTTGTTATACTTACGGATCAGGGAAGACATTTCTCAGAATGTGATAAACAATGAAAGCCGAAGTTATTACCATTGGGTCAGAACTTCTTTTGGGTCAAATCATCGACACAAACTCCTCTTACCTTGCCAAATGCCTCGCACAAAACGGGATCGAACTTGTTCAAACCACAACGGTTGGGGATGATCTCCAACGGATGAAAGAGGCCATCAAAGATGCCATCGCCAGATCTCCGATTGTCCTCACCACCGGCGGCATTGGCCCCACAGAAGACGATCTCACTCGGGAGGCCATTTCCGATGTTACTCAACGTCCACTCATCTTTCAACCTCATCTCATGGAGCAGATTGAGGCTCTTTTTAAAAGACGTGGGTTTCGAATGGCGGAGAATAATCGGAAACAAGCCTATATTCCAGAAGAGGCCATTGCCATTGAAAACCCCAAAGGAACGGCTCCAGGGTTTATCGTAGAAGGCTCCGATTATGTGACTGTATCCATTCCTGGGGTCCCCTTAGAGATGGAATATTTGATGGAAAATACGGTCGTCCCTTACCTTCGCAAACGATTTCATCTCCAAGATCAGATCATTCAATACAGGGTGTTGCGTGCGTGTGGTTTGGGAGAAAGTGCGATTGGCCTTCAAATCAAAGATCTGATGAAGGAGAGCCGAAACCCTTCTGTGGGCACACTTGCTTCAGTGGGGGACATTAGAATAAGGATTGCAGCCAAAGCCGATAATCCAGAGGAAGCTTCTGGCCTGATACAAAAAATGGAACAAGAGATAAGAAACCGGCTCGGCATCCTGATCTATGGTGTGGATAACGAGACGCTTCAAGAAAATATCTCTAGAGATTTGGAGAGGTTAAACCTCACATTATCTGTGGTCGAGACCTTCACAGGGGGTGTCATCTCTCAAAAATTGGCGAGTACGGGTAGCGCCTCTTTTGTTCAAGGGGTAGTTCTTCCAACTGAAACCTCCCAGAGGCATTTTCTTAATCTCTCCTTAGAGGATTTCAATGGTCTCCGAGAGGATTCGAGAAAATTCACCCTTTCATTAGCCCAAAAAGCTCGAAATGAGTTTAAAACGGATTTTGGACTTGCCATGGTTGCAAAAATTGCTGAGAAACAAGGCAAGGAAGAATATCGCATAGAGACCTATTATTCCCTTTCAAGTTTAGCTGGGGTAGAGAATCAAGAATATTTCTTGGGCGGCGAACTCTCGATGGTCCGAGAAAGGACTGCAATTATCGCCCTCGACATGTTGAGAAAAATTCTATTGTCTTCTTACCCCCACTTTAATAAAGGGGGGTAGAGGGGATTAGAATATGGCAAATAAATCGATTAGGTGTCCAAAATGTAAAAATGAGGTTGGAGTTTACCAAAACCCTATCCCTACAGTCGATATCATCATCGAAATCAAATCAAAAGGAATCGTGTTGATCAAGCGTAAAAACCCACCCTATGGTTGGGCCATCCCGGGAGGATTTGTTGACTACGGAGAATCTTTGGAGAAGGCTGCTGTTAGGGAGGCAAAAGAAGAAACAAATTTAAATGTAAAATTAATTAGACAATTTTATACTTATTCAGACCCAAAAAGAGATCCAAGACATCACAGCATTTCAACGGTTTATATTGCAAAAGGGAAAGGGATACTTAATGCTAAGGATGATGCTGTTGAAATTGGAGTTTTTACTCAATCGAACCTACCCGATGAAATCGCCTTCGACCACCGCTCGATCTTACATGATTATTTCAAACAAGTTTTTTGAGGGACTCTTCAATGCGATCCAGTCCCTCCTGAATGTCTTCCATAGAAGTCGCATAGGAAAGCCTCTCGAAGGGATCGGCTCCGAATTCAACCCCAGGAACGACAGCTACCCTTGCCACATCCAGAAAAAAATCAGCAAGATTTGTTGAATTGGCAATCTTCTTTCCTTGATAAGATTTTCCATAATAGTAAGAGAAATTTGGAAAGACATAGAAAGCCCCTATCGGCTTAAAACAAGAAACCCCCTCCATTTTATTTAAACGGTTCACAATATAGTTTCGCCTGTCTAAAAAGGCTGAAACCATCTTCCCGACTTCATCCTGGGGACCTATGAGGGCCTCCACAGAAGCCTTTTGTGAAATGGAGGTGGGATTGGAGGTGCTTTGGCTCTGGATATTGTTCATGGCTGAAATAATCTCTTCAGATCCTGCGGTATAACCGATTCTCCAACCTGTCATGGCATAGGTCTTCGCAACTCCATGGACAATAATCGTTCTTTTTTTCATCTCTTCGCTTAGAGAAGCGATGCTTGTAAATTCAAATCCATCATAAATAATCTTTTCATAGATCTCATCCGAGATGATAAAAAAGTTTTTTGAAATGGCAATCTCTGCAATCTTTTCCAACTCCTTTTTTGTATAAGCACTCCCTGTTGGATTGGATGGACTATTGATAACCAATGCCTTGGTTTTTGAAGTAATAGCCCTTTTCAAGCTTTCTTGGGTGATCTTGAAGTTATCCCCCTCCTTTGTCTCAACAATGATGGGGGAAGCTCCAGCCAAAGCCACCATGGGAGGATAGGAGACCCAATAGGGAGCCGGGATGATGACCTCATCCTCTTGATCGAAAATAGCCTGGGCCAGATTGTAGAAGGAATGTTTGCCTCCACATGAAACTATAATTTCAGACCTTTTGTAGGATAAACCACTCTCTCTCTGGAATTTTTTGATGATGGCGTCTTTTAACTCATCAAGGCCTCCAACAGGCGTATATTTCGTGAAACCTTCATCAAGGGCTTTCTTTGCAGCCTGTTTAATGTTTTCGGGAGTATCAAAATCTGGCTCGCCTGCGCCAAAACTGATGACATGAATGCCTTGAGCCTGCATTGATTTTGCCTTGGCATTGATGGCAAGGGTAGGGGAGGGTTTCAAACTTTTGGCTCTGTTGGAAAGAACAGTCATTTCTATACCTCCTTAAAAAGGATCTCTGAAATTTTATTAATTCTCTCTACCCCTTTAACCTCCTGGGGCATAAGAGGGAGCTCTATTAATCCAATCCTGTGAGAATATTGATTTCTCAATATCTGGATATAATTTTGCTGCATTTCCTTTCTAATTTTATGAAAATTGCAGTCTGCTTCTTGAATAACATAATTGATAATTAAATGGTTTACCTTGAGTTGATATTCATCAAAATCTTTAATAATCCTTTCTGTCTGTCTCACACCAAGAGCTTCAGGTATGGTCACGATAATAAAATCAGATTTTTGAGGATCCCTAATAAAATTGACCACTTTTTCTGCCAAGTCTTCCCATCCGCTGATAATTTCTAATAGGGATTTCTTGCCTTTCTTTAACTTCACACTTTCCTTTAATTTTTCAAAATAACTATATAGATTCATATAGAATTTTGTGGCTGCTTCAAGGTGCTTAAGAAATATCTGGGGAAGATGGAGAAGCCTCAGGGTATGGCCCGCAGGGGCTGTATCCCAGACCACTAAATCATATTGTGCACTCTCAACTAACTCCAGGATATAATTGAGCATGTATTCTTCTTCAATCCCAGGTGCCCCTCCAATATAATCAACAAAATCATAATCAAGGGAAGTAAAAGATGAAACGACTTCATAGATTTCCGGTCCAAATCGGTCCTTCCATTTTTTCAAAACCACATCAGAACTGATCTCAATTCCATATAGGTTTTTCGTACCTTTGATGGCTCTCTCTTGATCGCCGATCTCCATTTCAAAAATGTCGGAAAGGGAAGGGGTGGGATCGCTTGAAATGATTAAGGTCTTCTTTCCCTGAAGGGAGAAATGGAGGGCAATGGCAGAGGCACAGGTGGTCTTTCCCACACCTCCTTTTCCTCCAATCATAATCAGGTGTTTTTGTTCTTTATCCAGGCGTTTTAATGAAGGGTTCATTACAACCTCTAAAGGCATTGATTTTAAAGATATTAGATTTTATAATGTATTATTTATTTGGTCAAGATATTACATTCTGGTATCAGTTTTGGAGGAGGATTTTGGCAACTGGGATGATCGAAATCGATTTAGAATTATGCAAAGACTGTAAATTATGTATTTCCGTTTGCCCCCATCGATTGATCGAATCTTCTGATAAAATGAATCAAAAAGGATACTACCCTGCCATTTTTACTGAAAAGCATTTGAAAAAAGAGGGTAGAAAATGCACGGGATGTAGCCTCTGCGCCATTACTTGTCCAGAAATTGCCATTGAGGTGTATCGTGCCTAAAGTATTGATGCGCGGGAATCATGTCGTTGCAGAAGCAGCCGTACGGGCGGGGTGCCGATTTTATTTCGGATACCCTATCACCCCCCAGAATGAGATTCCTGAATATATGTCTGAAAGGCTCTCCAACCTGGAGGGAGGGGTCTTCATCCAGGCCGAAAGCGAGGTTGCCTCTATCCATATGGTCATCGGTGCCAGCATGGCTGGAGGGAGAGCGATGACTTCATCTTCAGGCCCCGGAATTAGCCTCAAGCAAGAAGGCATTTCTTTCCTCTCTGCTTTGGAGTTACCAGCAGTCATCGTCAACATGAGCCGGGGAGGTCCAGGCTTGGGTAACATCGCTCCATCCCAATCTGATTATTTTCAGGCCACGAGAGGAGGAGGGCACGGGGATTACCGCAATATTGTTCTTGCCCCGAACTCCTGCCAAGAGCTTGCTGATTTAACCTATGAAGCATTCGATCTTGCCGATAAATACAGGATTCCTGTCATTATTCTTGGAGATGGGATGCTTGGACAGATGATGGAACCTGTTGAATTACCCCCTGAGGTTCAAATCAAGAAGTTACCCCATAAAGATTGGACGCTGACAGGCGCTAAAGGAAGACCGAGCCGATTTCTTCGATCACTCATTTTAGACCCCTTTGAGGAAGAGGAGCATAACTGGAAACTGATGAGGAAATATGAAAGGATTATCAAAGAAGAGATAAGATGGGAAACATACTTTGCTGATGACGCTAAAATGATTGTCGTTGCCTTTGGGATTGCAGCCAGAATTGCAAAAGGAGCGATTAAGAGGATGAGAGAGGAGGGGCAGAAAGTGGGACTCTTCCGACCCATTTCCCTCTGGCCCTTTCCCTATAAGACGATCAAGGAATTAACGAAAAAAGTAAGGCATTTCTTTGTCTTTGAAATGAACATGGGTCAAATGCTGGAGGATGTCAAGTTAGCACTCGAAGGAAATGGAGAGGTCCATTTTTACGGGAGACCGGGAGGGATTATTCTCACCCCCTTAGAAATTTCAAGGGTCATCTCCAGCTACTATTACCAAAAGAGATTAGGATAATCTTAATGTTGCATCGGAAAGGGAGGTAAGTGTGCTTCCAAACCTTTACAATGCGGTTTATCAGTATTTTTTATGGGGAACATGCGATGTTAGCCAAGGTTACTTTTGTAATATGCTGGGGAAGAAGGTGATAAAACTTCTAAAGGTGCCGCTGTAAAGTTTTTTCAGTACACCCACCTCCCTGTGTGAGGGTTTTTATACAACCGTAAGGATAATGATGATGAAAAAGGTATTTTCAAGACCGAAATCTCTCAAGAAAACCCCCTTTCACTATTGCCCAGGATGTGGGCATAGCCTCCTGCATCGAATCATAGGAGAGATCATCGATGAGATGAATCTACAAGAAAGAATTATTGGTATTCCCCCAGCAGGGTGTGCGGTATTAGCCTACTTTTATTTTGACATCGATATGGGGGAGGCCTCCCATGGAAGAGGCGCGGCATTGGCTACCGGAATGAAGAGGGCGCTGCCGGATCGAGTCGTTTTTACCTATCAAGGGGACGGGGATATTGCTGCCATCGGAACAGCCGAGACCATTCATGCAGCGGCTCGAGGAGAGAACTTCACCACGATCTTTGTCAACAACGGAGTCTATGGAATGACAGGAGGTCAGATGGCTCCGACAACGATCTTGGGTCAAAAAACAACCACTTCACCGGGAGGGAGGAAAGAGAGAAGGGATGGGTTTCCGATCAATCTGAGCGAAATGCTCGCCGTTGCCAAGGGCAGTGCCTATATTGAAAGGACAGCCGTCAATAGCCCTGCGAATATTCTAAAGACGAAAAAGGCCATTGCAAAAGCCTTTCGTGTTCAATTGGAGGGGTATGGGTTTTCACTTGTCGAGGTCTTATCTCCTTGCCCGACAAACTGGAAGATGGAGACTATTGAAGCCTGCAAATGGATCGATGAGGTGATGGCCATCCATTTCCCTCTTGGAGTTTTAAAAGATATTACCGGAGATAAGAAGGATGCTCATTAAGACTATTTTTTCTGGGTTTGGTGGTCAGGGAGTGATCATGATGGGTTACCTCCTGGCGACCGCTGGAATGTATGAGGAAAAGAATGTCACCTGTTTACCCTCTTATGGGGCGGAGGTGAGGGGAGGGACTGCCCATTGCACTGTCGTCATCTCCTCGGAAGAGATTGCCTCACCGGTTGCTTCGGAGCCTGAGTTTGCCGTTCTGATGAATAACCCTTCCTTATTTCGGTTTCAGAACCAGGTCCAATCAGGAGGGACTATCTTTTTAAATTCAAGTATGATCGAGTCAAGGCCTATTCGCGGAGATTTAGAGATTTTTGAAATTCCAGTGAATGACTTAGCTAAACAGCTTCACGGAAACAAGGTGTCGAATATCATTATGTTAGGAGCCTTCATCAAAAAGACTGGATTGGTCTCATTGGACACGATGGTTCGTGCTCTGAGAGATACCTTTGGCCATAGAGATCCAGCGATCTTCAAGTCCAATAAGGCTGCTTTATTATTGGGATACGATTATTTGGAATGAAGTCTTTCGCCCACAGGGCGGGGACTCCGGGTCAAGGTAATGACATGAAGATTTTCCCGCTCATAGGTGGAACTTTCCCGCAAGAGGAGGAGGGAATCGATGCCTGTCAAACAAATTTCTGTCAGTCTGGAAAATGTACCTGGAAAACTTTCCGAGGTGAGTGATTATTTAGGTGAAAATGGAATCAATATTATCGCTTTAAGTGTTGCCGATACGGCAGATATCAGTGCGATACGGTTTGTAGCCAATGACCCTGAAAAAGCTGCCAATGTCTTAAAAAGCCACGGTTATTCAATAAAGATGACCGATGTGTTAGCGGTAGAGACTCCTAATCATCCCGGAGGCTTAAATGCTGTCCTAAAACCGCTCAAAGAGATTTCTATTAATGTCAATTATCTCTATACGTGTCTCGGAACAGGGGAAAAGACAGTGCTTATCGTGGGTGTGGATAAAATGGAAGAGGCGATACAGGTTTTAAAAAAGAACTGGGTTCATATGTATGATGAGGAGCTTTATCGGTTATGATCGCGCCTAAGCATAACTGTGGAGCCCTGAAATAATGTAATTGACGCCGAAGTAAGTAAATAAGACCGCAGCAAATCCAGCAATCGATAAGATAGCTGCCTTTCTTCCCTTCCAATCTTTTGTAAATCGGGCATGTAAAAAAGCGGCATAAACGAACCAGGTGATCAGAGACCAGGTCTCCTTTGGATCCCAACTCCAGTAGGTTCCCCAAGCATAGTTCGCCCAGGCAGCACCCGTAATGATCCCCAAGGTCAACATGGGGAACCCGATCACAATGGATTTATAATTGATTTCATCGAGGATCGTTGTCGAAGGCAACCATTTTGAGCCCCCTTCGTTTTGGCTACTTTTCCTGTCCTGAATTAAGTAGAGGATACTGACTCCAAAGGATACAGCAAAGGAGGCATATCCAAAAAAACAGGTGGTCACATGGATCGTCAACCAATTGCTCTGGAGGGCAGGCATCAAGGGGGTGATCTTTGCGTCAATGCCAGGGGCAATGGAGGTCAGGGCAATGGCCAAGAAAGCAAAGGGAGTGACAAAAACCCCTATGGTCTTCTGCCGGTATTTAAATTCAAGAATCAGATAGATCAAGACGATGGTCCAAGAGAAGAAGATCAGGGATTCATACATATTAGATAAGGGAATATAGCCATAACCCGTATGATGGGTTTCTAACCAACGGATGACAAGACCTACGGAGTGGATGACGAGCCCAATGATCAAGAGGGAGGAAGAAAGGCTTCCGAGTATTTTATTTCGTGAGGTCGTAAAGATAAGATAACCTAAAAAACAGATGAGATAGAGTGCCATTGAAATATTAAAAAAGATTTGGCTCGATAAAAAGGAAATCATGTCTTTACTCCAAAAGTGTAAGGTAAAGAATTGATTTAAAAATAACTGATTAAAATATTAATGTCAATTTTATTGTTTAAGAGAAAAGAAAGGGGAGGAGGAGGGGAGGGAGGGGACAAAGCTATTCCTTCTCAACCATTTTTTCCTTTTTTAAAAAGACAACAGCAGGGATGATTTTTCTCTCTGGTTTGGCCATTTCGCTGATTTGGATTTTATAAGTCGCTTTCAATAACAATACTCCGTCGTCTTTATGTCGATGAATAAACTCCTCTATCGCCGAATATTCTTGTCCCTTGAAAATATTACGAGAGTTCCTCAATAAATAGAACAAACCCTCGTCATCCAGTTTATAGTAAATTTCCAAGGGATGGGAGGAATCTTCGGGCACCCTTTCCAAATTCTTAATATGGATAGTTGCAGCGATATTCCGATATAATTTAATGAGGGCAGGAATTTTCGTTTGGGGAAGAGGGGTTGCCTTAAATTCTTTTTCCAATTGCTTCGCAATCTCTTGAGACTGAATTTCGATGGCGACACATTTTAATGAATAGTCTCCAAAGATCAATTGGTATTTCAACGGTTCGTCAATTTTCTCTCTAAATTTTTTAATCACAAATCTTTCTTTTCCATTGGTTGCCTTAAAATAGGAGATTTTTACGGGTTCAAAGTAGGTTTTTTCACTGACGAAGGAGTCCTCGATGATGGTGAGGTCCTCCAAGCGGTGTCCGCAGTGATTCTTCAGAAAATCTTGAAAATCATCTTTTTCAATAGTCCGGAATGAGTCCGGTGAACATTTGGAGTAAAATTCGTACTCTGGCCATTGGTCAAAAGCGGTCTTGAGAAAAATTTCGTCACAATTAATACAACGGATTAGTCGGTCCATTGAAAACCCCTCAAACATCTAATACGAAATAGACGAGAGTTTTAAATGATCTCTCACCAGAAATGCTTCCTCCATCTCCTTTAAAACATCTAAGAAAATAGAGACCAAATTAGGATCAAATTGCTTTCCAGAACATTTCAACAGTTCTTTCTTCGCCTCACCGTTGGAAAGTGGCGCCCGATAAGGACGATCAGAAGTCATACTGTCATAGGCATCTGAGATCGTAATCACCCTAGCCCCTAATGGGATTTGATCCCCTGCCAATCCGTCTGGATAACCTGTCCCATCAAAACGTTCATGATGGTATTGAATATAAGAAAGAATATTTTGGGAAAGGTTTAAAGGGACTAAAAGTTCAATCGATTTCTTCGTGTGCTGTTTAATGATCGCCCAATCGGTAGGGCTCAGGGCCCCCTTCTTGTTGATGAACCGATTGCTGATGCCGATCTTCCCGATATCGTGAAGATAAGACGCAATCTGAAGTTCACTCCGCTCTTTTGAGGGAAGCGAGAGCCGCTTGGAAATTAAGTCAGCATAATAGCATACCCGCTCTGAGTGACCCGAGGTATAAGGATCCTTCTCTTCAAGGGTGTAGGCAAGGACCTTAGCAAATGCCAAGCAGTTTTGGTTATCGGAAAGGCTCACATTGTTCCATTTGGAATCGGTGATCCCATTTATCCCGTTTTGAAAAAATAGACCGAAATCTGACACAGGTTCTTTCAAAAGGTGAAGGTTTGAAAACTTGCTAAGAACCTCTTTAATTTTCAAATTCAGTTTTCTTCGTTGAATGGATTTATCGATAATGCACATAATTTCTGGTACATTAAAGGGCTTAGCGATATAGTCAAAAACACCATACCGAATGGCTTCGATCGCACTCTTTAAAGTTCCGAACCCGGTGATGATGATTACCATCACATTCGGGTCAATCACTCGTATCTCCTTGAGTGTATCGATTCCAGAAATTCCAGGCATCTTTAGGTCTAATGTGACAACGTCCATTTCAATTTGCTGAATCATCTGAATGGCAGCATATCCATTTTCAACGGTAAATACGTTATATTTTGGTTTTAAGATCATCCTTATAGATTCCCTTGGCCCAATCTCATCATCTACGATAAGTATGTTAGGTGCATTGGTTTTAGAATCCATCTTCTTACCTTTCAAATTCAAGATAGAACTCGCACAAAGAAAGATTCTAAGCAAGAAGTTTGCCATATAGATATAAATTATGAGATTGAAAAATGTTTATAATGGATTGATATTTAAAGGAATTTTTTACATGATTTGAAAGGGAAATGATTCTATCGGGAAAAGATGGGTAGGGTTTTTACGATTTTTGTAAAATCTTAATATTTTCCTTTTAATTTAAGTTCTAACCCCCTGTAATTAGGAATAAAAAAATATCGCTCAGAATTGAACATTGATGTACAATTTTGTCGTTATCCTAAAGATCGATGTTGTTCTGCTGAATAATTCCTAATTTGTCCATTTTATATTTTAAAATTCGGCGGCTAATCCCTAACATTTCTGCGGCATGAGACTGAACATAGTTGGCTCTCTTTAAAGCATCCAAGATTATTCCCCTTTCAAACTCTTCCTCTGCCTTCAAGAAAGAAACTTTCCCATCAAAAATAGATTCTTTTAACTCATTGATCTTTGAAGTATCTACTAAATCGAAAGGTAGCTCATCCGCCTGAATATATTCATTAGGGGTTAAAGCGATTAAGCGTTCGAACAAATTCTCCAGTTCTCGAACATTTCCTGGCCACTCATAATTCATTATCAATTCTAAGGCCTTCTTGCTGACTCCTTTCACATTTTTACTATTTTCAACATTAAATTTTCTTATAACGTGGTCTAATAATATTGGTATATCCTCCTTCCTCTCCCTCAAGGGAGGAATAACGATGGGAACGACATTAATCCGATAATAGAGATCTTCCCGGAACCCCCCCGTTCTTAAGAGTTGATTCAAATCTTTATTCGTTGCGGTGATCAGTCTCACGTCAACTTTTATCGTCTTCGAACCTCCCACGCGAGTAAATTCTTTCTCTTCTAAGAACCTCAGGATTTTTGCTTGGGTGGTCACACTCAATTCGCCGATCTCGTCGAGAAAGAGTGTCCCCTGGTTAGCGACCTCGAAGCGACCCAATTTTTTCTCGATCGCATTCGTAAAAGCCCCCTTTTCATGCCCAAACAATTCACTTTCAATCAGCGTTTCTGGGATTGCAGCACAATTAATGGTAACGAAAGGATAATTCTTCCGATTGCTATGATAATGGATAGCCCGAGAAATAAGCTCCTTCCCTGTTCCGCTCTCCCCCATGATTAACACAGTCGATCTTGAATCTGCGATTTGCCTGACCACTTTAAAAATATCTTTCATCCCTTTACTTTTACCAATAATATTTTCGAAACCAAAACTCTTATCGATTTCTTCCCAAAGGCGTTGGTTCTCTTCCTTCAATGCCTTGGTCGAAAGGGCCCGGTTGACAATCAAACGAAGTTCATCAATATCGAAAGGTTTTGTGATATAATCATGAGCTCCAAGTTTCATCGCTTCGACGGCAGTCTTGACGGTCCTCGTTGCCGTGATCATAATGACGATCGCATCAGGTTTCCCCTGTTTGATCTTCTCCAAGACTCTCAACCCATCTAAATCGGGCAAGATGATATCAAGGAGGATGAGATCAGGGGGATGTTCTTCGATTTGAAGAAATGCCTCTTCGGCGTTCTTGGCTAAAAATAGCTCATAATCATTCTTTAAAATCATCTTAAGGGACTCCCTTGTCCCTATCTCATCATCCACAACCAAAATCCTTCTCACCGCTTCCCCCTTAACCATCGGCCCTCTTCTCAGGCATTAGTCGATTGATAATAAATGACCTTTCTTCTTTCGATAGGTAATTTCAAGGAAATAAGCGTCCTTGGTTTCTTTTCATTAATTTCTAATTTTATCATTCCTTTGTTCTTTTCAATAATTTCTTTAATCAATCGTAATTCCAATTCGATCGATTCTTCTTTTTTAATGGTTGGAATTCCTAAAACGCTTTCAAGCTGTTCAACCGGCTTCTTATAACCAGTGAAAACAATCAGTATCTCAATATATCTTCCATCCTTCTGGAGGATGGATTTATCGTCACCTGTTTGTTTCTGGACATTGAATGATTTTGTTAAAAATCCAATGCTCCCGTTTGGGGGAATAGAGGGGATAGCATATTGAAGAAGAGAATTAAAGATATATCTTAGTTGTTCATCATGAACGACTGTTTCGGGGAGATCCTTTTCAAATTTCTTAAATATTCTTATCTTCTTATCTTCGAGTTGAACCTCGTGTTTCTTTAAAACATCTTCAATAATGTAGTGAACCGTGTTCGTTTTCTCAAGAGGGGTATTAATTTTAATATAATTGAGAAGACCATTTAGCACGGCATCAATCCTCTCAATATCTTCGTTAACGATCCGATAAAAGTACTCTCTGAATTCCGCATCGCCAAATTTTTCACGTAGAAGTTGAGTGAATGTTTTGATTGAGACGAGAGGGTTTTTTATACGATGGACCAATTCAATAATAAAGAGCGACAAGGAATAGTTATTTTGCTCCTCCGGGTAGCTTTTCTTTTGAGATGCCGCTGGTTTCATCTCCCCCTGTTTGAGAAAGGAGATAAATGAATTTCTTTCATTTTCTGTCTCAAAAAAAAGAGCTTTTTCCGTTATCGTTTCACCATCTGAAAAAATGGCACTGCGGATGATCACATGCTCCAATTCCCTGAGGTTCCCCGGCCACCAATAATTTTGTAATAATATCAGGACGTTATTTGAAATCCCCGCTTTTCTTATTTTCATCTTTTTACAATATTCTGTCAAAATGTAATGGGCAATCGTTGAAATCTCGTTAGCCCGCTGTCTCAGCGGTGGAATAGGGATTGTCAGAGTATTTAATCGGTAGTATAAATCCTCTGAAAATTTCCCTTGTGTAATTTTTTCTTTAACATTTTCTGAAGAAGATGAGACGAACCTAATATTTTTGACAACCTTTTTCTCTGTACCGTTTTGGAAAACGCTATCTTCTATCAATTCTAAGAGGTTTTGCTGGTCCACTAGTCCCAAATGCCCAACCTCTTTTAAATAAAGAGTAGCGGGAATTGCCCCGTAATTGATTTCCTTAAATAGATGAGAAAGTTGATCGCCGAATGTATCCTCTGTTAATATTTTACAATCTATTTTATAAAACCGATAATACTTCCAATCTCCGATATAGTGGATGATCTTTGCAACCAATTCCTTTTCTGTTCCCTGCTCTCCCTGGATTAGAACTGGAACATTATTGTGTGCGGTTTTCTGAATTAACGTGACGATCTGAAATGGGATGATAGGGGAATGAAGCAATTCCTGATAGTTCATCGTTGTTCAAAAGAGTTAAAAATCTCTTGATGCTTTTCAAAATCATTCTTTCTTCTTCTTGAATAGTCCTGGTTTAACGGTAAATTGATAAAGAAGGAAGACCCCTTGTTCAACTCGCTCTCCACATTAATATATCCGTTATGATCTTGGACGATCTGATGAGAGATCGATAACCCTAATCCACTCCCTTTAGTTTTTGTGGTGAAAAATGGATTAAAAATATCTTCTAAATATTCCGGGGGAATTCCACAACCCGTGTCAGCAATACCAATCTGAATGTAGGGTTCACCTCCTGGTTTCAAAAACGACCGAGTGGCTACAGTGATCTTCCCATTCTCCGGTGTCGCCTCCACCGCGTTTAACAGGATATTCAAAAAAACTTGTTTGATCTGTTCCCGATCGACGCTGGCAAGAGGCAAGTCTTGGGCATAGTTTTTAATAACCTGAATATGTTTCTTCTTCGATTCGGTCGAAACCAAGAGGATCATTCCATCCAAAATACTATTGACATCTTCCATTTCCAATTTCGGATCAGACGGTCTGGCAAAATCAAGAAGTTCGTTGATCAATAACGAGATTCGGTCCACCTCTCCTGAGGCGATATTCAGAAATTGGTTCCGAAATTCTTCATCCTCAAGCCGTTCTGGAAGTAATTGGGTGAAGGTTTTGATCGCCACCAATGGGTTACGGATTTCATGGGCCAGTCCTGCCGTCAGGGTTCCCAGTGATGCCAAACGATCCGCCCTGCGGATATAGGTTTTCGATTTCTTCAAATCTTCGTAAAGCCTTGCATTTTCAATAGCAATGGCTGTCTGGTTAGCCAAGGTGCTGAGCAATTCAATATCCTCATGAGAATAAGCATCCTTATTGAACTTATGACTCAGGTTAATCATCCCGATGAGCTGGCCTTTTAAAATGAGTGGGATGCTTACCTCCGCTTCTAAGAGAGACAGTTTATCAACGACATTTTTTAACTCCAGAATATTGGACCCCTTGATCAATTCTTCCCGTATGACAATCTCTCCAATTTTTTGTAAATAACGGGGCAGGGGATCTTCTTTTGAAAGCAGGGGGGAGTTAATTTTTGTATTTCTTGATTCGAATAGATAGTATCCTCCTTTTTCCTCATTCAACAGGAATAGAGACGCTTTCTCAACGCGCATCGTATGGGTAATCGTATCAATGATCCTTTTTGCCAGAGATTGCAAATCGAGGATGGTCACCATGGCCCTGCTAAATCTCCCCAAGGTTTCGCGGTAATCGTATTTATGTCTAAAGAGTAGCTGCTCCACTGCTTTCTCTGTCCCTGGTTTGATCTCGTTGAAGAAAAAAGCAACTAATAAAAGGAGCGATAAAATAATAGCCGAAAAAAGGTAATTAATCTCCTTAAAGAAAAGCTTTTGGCTAAGAATAACCAAAAGAGAGGAAGGGACAAATAGGAGCAAGAGCAGGAGGACATATGTCGTTCCCTTTTTAAAGACGATATTAATATCCATTAATCGGTGTTTAACTATTGAATAGGCTGTAAACCCAAGCATAATTACTGTAACGGAAGGGCCGAGCCAGTTAAATTGGGAAACTCCTGCCATTGGAAGGAACAGATTATTAATTAATCCAAGAATTGAAGTAAAAAACATTCCCAATAAGCAGTATTTAACCTGGAGCCTATTAATTCCTATTGATCTTCTATAAGTTTGCACTAAGACTAGCAATCCGAAAAAAATATAGCCGACTAAATAGATCGAGAAAAATGGATAGAACCGTCCATAGTTGAACATTTTTGGACCATGACCAAGAGAAAGCACTATCTGATCGGTAAATGATAATCCCGAAAAAAATACTGCAGACAAACCTAATAAGATTAGTTTACCGGAATTAATACTCCTTTGCTCGCGTGGAAAAAGCAGAGTGAATATAAGAAATGCAGACGGTATAAATGCTGATGTCGCAAAACTCATTCTTCCCCAAAATAACATCGAAGGAGATCCCTTCGTAAAATATATCATTAAAACGCTCAACCCCCATCCAGCCCCAGACCAGGAGAGAACAGAAAAGGTTAAGTTTACTCGCCTGTGAACTCCGGTTTTCCTGTAAACGAGAAAGCCAAATGCCAAATTTATCAAGAATGCGAATGATAAAGATATTTCAGGAATATACAATTTTACCTCTAATTGTATTACACAAACTCATTAAACTTTCCAACGATCACTACAGTATGACTTCCACCAAAACCCATCGCCTTCGTGAGAGCAGCATCTACTTTAGCCTTTCTGAAATGATTTGGGACATAATCGAGATCGCAATTTGCCCGTGGGTTTATGTGATTAATAGTTGGAGGAATGATACTGGTGTTAATAACCAAAAGACAAGTAATCATTTGAAGAATTCCAGTAACAGAAAAAGATTGCCCTGTGATTGGTTTAATCGAGCTCACAGGGATTTGGTACGCTAATTTTCCAAAAACTTTTTTTATAGCAGATGTCTCGTTCAAATCATAATTTTGCAGGCCATTGCCATGGGCATTTATGTAATCGATGTCTTGTGGTTTAAGACAAGCGTTTTGTAAGGCATTTCCAATCACAATTGACCCAGCGTCGCCGCTTGGATCTATTTCAAATAAATCATAAGATTCATTTCCCGAAGAATAGCCTAAGATTTCACCATATATTCTTGCTTTTCTTTTTAACGCACCTCGAAATTCTTCCAGTACTAAGACCGCCCCACCTTCACCCAGTACTATCCCGTCACCATTAATATCAAAAGGTTTCAATGCCTTATCAGGTTCTTCACCGTTGTTCCTCGGTAGAATTCGGGCGGCAGAAAAAAGGCCAATAATATAAGGGGTAATTGGAGCCTCACCGGCGCCTACGAGCATCAGGTCCGCATCTCCGAACCTAATCGCATTATAAGCCAAATAAATGGCATCAAGACCCGAATTGCAGCCCGTGGCGACAGTTGTATTTGGTCCTTTTAACGCAAAGTCAAAACTTATAATCCCAACAGCTGAATGAGTGCAACTCATGACTGCAGCAAATGGACTCAGTCTTTTGATTCCCTTTTCCATAAAAACCGTATGTTGAGTTTCTGAATACCCGCTTCCTCCCATCCCCGTTCCGATGATTACTCCAAATCTATATGGATCGACAGAAGCAAAATCCAATTTCGAATCTTCTATCGCCATTTTAGAGGCCGCCAACGCAAATTGGGCGAACCTCGCCGTTCTTTTCGCCGTGTTTGGATCCATGTAGGCGGTCGGATCGAAATCCCGGACTTCGGCCGCAACCTGACAGGGATACGAAGAGGCATCGAAATGGGTGATTTTTCTGACCGCTGACCGTCCGTGAACCAAGGAATCCCAGAAGTTTTCCAACCCAATACCATTGGGAGCAACAACCCCCATTCCAGTTATAACAACCCTTCTTTTCTCCATCTGCTTCGTGAAACTCCTGTTAAAGTTAGCAATCTTGCCATTGCCTTGAGAAACATATATATTTTTAAATGATCTTAATGACTGAGGTTATTATTATAAATATTTATAAACTATGTCAACAATTTTGTACAACCGGCTTTTCTGGAAATGCGGCCTTGACAATTTCCTCTCTCCTCATCGCATTTAGAGGAGGGGAATCATAGATAAGATTTACCTTTAATTTGTAATAAATACAAAATATCTTGAAGAGGCTATAAAATTATGCTAACTTTTTAATTAATACTTGAGGAGAAGAATATGCATATTGATGAAACCAAAAAATTTGATAAAAGAGATATTGAAAGAAATATCAAGAATGGGATAATGACTCAAAAAGATTACGAAATCTACCTATCTAAATTACCGGATGCAATTGATAAGCTATTCAATCCTGAAGAATCTTTAACAGATTCAGAAGCCCTTGAACCAAAAAGAGACAACGAAATGCAAACCAAGAAGAGAGGATTAAAGAAGAAGACAAAAGGAAAAGGGAAATAATTATGCCGATTTATGAGTATCGATGTAACAAATGTAAAAGAGAGTTCAGCAAACTATTCCTAAATCAAAAAGAAATCAGACGAGTCAAGTGTAAATTCTGCAATGGAAGTAACCTAACGAAATTATTATCTTCTTTCAGTGTCCATCAAACTGAAGAATCACGATTATCCAGTTTCGATACTTTAAAGCCACGAGGAGATGATTTTTATAAAGATTCCCGAAACATTGGACTCTGGGCCAAGAAAAAGATGAAAGAATCAGGTGTAGATTTAGGACCTCAAATGGACGAGATTGTAGAGAAAGGTCGAACGGGAAAGATACTCGAAGAATACACTAAATAATACTTACCCGGTGACAATGATATATGGGAGACAGAGATTACTATGAAACCCTCAGAATTTCAAGAGATGCTTCTGAGGAAGAGATCAAAAAAAGCTATCGAAGAATAGCAATGCAATACCACCCCGATAGAAATCCTGGAAATGAGGAGGCTGAGGAAAAATTTAAGATCGCATCAGAGGCCTATGAAGTTCTAAGAGATCCACAAAAAAGGCAGATCTACGACCAATACGGGATAGAAGGACTGAAGGGGACAGGTTTTACAGGATTCAGAGGATTTGAGGACATTTTTTCTGCATTTGGAGATATATTTGAAGACTTTTTTGGTTTTGGGAGAACTTTTAAACATACGTCCAAACCACATTCTGGAGCCGACCTAAGATATGACTTAAAAATCTCATTCCACGATGCCGCATTCGGAAAAGAGACAGAGATTGAAATACCAAAGAATGTTCAATGTGAGCTTTGCAGTGGAACCGGTGCGAAACCCGGAACTTATCCTACCCATTGTCCGAATTGTAAAGGATCAGGCCAAGTTACTCGCTCACAAGGATTCTTCACTATCAGCACTACTTGCAGTCAGTGTCACGGAGAAGGAAAATTTATACCCAATCCTTGCAAAGAATGCCGAGGAATCGGGAGGGTGAGGAGGAATAAGAAGATTCATTTGAAAATTCCTCCTGGTGTTGACACAGGCTCCAAATTGAGAATTCGAGGCGAAGGGGAAGATGGAGAAAGAGGAGGTGCTCCAGGGGACCTTTTCATATTTCTTTATATCGAGCCCCACCATTTTTTTTCAAGAGATGGTGATGATATTATCTGCCAAATCCCCATAAGCTTCCCCCAAGCTGCATTAGGATCAGAAATAGAAGTAACCACCTTAAACGGGAAAGGAAATTTAGCTATCCCTAAGGGCACTGAAAGCGGTGAAGTATTTAGGATAAAGGGAGAAGGCTTTCCTAAATTAAGGGGTTATGGTCGAGGTGACCAACTGGTTCAGGTTATTGTAAAAACACCGAAAAATTTGACAAGGCGTCAAGAAGAAATTATCCGAGAATTCGAAGAGTTAAGCAAGAAGAAAGGGAGAGAAGAGGAAGGTTTAAAGAAGTTTTTCAAGGGAAAATATAAAAGTTAACATAATATACATTATCAGACATTATTTTCATACTGAACTAATTCGTAGTTAAGAACAATATGACGGGCATCATTCTCTCAGGCGGCAAGAGTGTCCGCATGGGAGTAAATAAGGCTCTTATCAAAATTGAAGGCACTTCTATCATAAATCGAACTCAAATATTATTTAAAAAATTATTTGACGAAATCATTATAGTCACAAACGAAAAGGCGCTATTTGGTAATTTGGATGCAAAAATCTATAGCGACCTGGTCCCAGAACGAGGTGCATTAGGAGGACTTTACACTGGCCTTTTTTTTTCCTCATACGCGTGTTCCTTTTGCGTTGCCTGCGATATGCCCTTCCTTAGAAAATCTGTTATTGAATATCTAATAAGCAAACGTTCGGATTGTGACGTTGTCGTTCCGAGGACAAAAGATGGTTTACAGCCTCTACACGCTATCTATTCAAAAAATTGTTTAGAGCCTATAAAAAAGGCTATTGAACAAGAAAAGTATAAGATCATTGACTTCTATCCGATGGTAAAAGTTAAAATCATCGAGGAAGATGAATTCTATGCTTTAGACCCAATGAGGGAATCTTTTATCAATGTCAATACTCCCGAGGAATTACTTTTAATTATAAAAGGAAGACATAACTCTTGAGATGAAAAATAATTTGATTTTTTGTTCCCTTTTTGCGGTATTCGTTTATGGAATTTTTCCTGTTCAGGATGTTCATTCAATAAATATGAGTGATGAAGAACAATTAATATTGGTTGGGATCGGAGCTTTCAATGACGGCTTTTACGATATTGCCGAAAAGCAATTTTCACAATTCATAAGGGAGTATGCCAACCACGGGAAATTATACGAAGTTTGTTTCCTTCTTGGAAGAACTCTACTTATTAAAGGAAAATTAAAAGAAGCGAAAGCAGTTTTTTTTAGAATTATAAACGAAAGCAAGAATTTTGAATATATGGATTATACTCTTTTCTGGGTTGCAGAAATTGAAACGAAGTTAGGCAACGGGGAAGAATCTAAGAAGTTTCTTCTTACGATCATTAGGAAGTTCCCCAAATTTGAATTCATCGATTACTCCTATTATCTTTTGGGCCATCTTGATTTTCAATCGAACAAATTAAAGGATGCAGAATCTTCTCTTAAGAAGATTTCTCAATTATCCAAAAACAATGAATTAATCCGATCTTCCCTTTTCTGGCTGGGCGTCCTGAACTTTAAAAATAGTGATTACGAAGCGGCAATACTTTATTTTCAGAGAATATGGGAGGATCCTAAATTTATTTCCCAAGAATATTTAAAGCATGCTTTATTCTGGCTCGGTGAAGCACAGTTAAGATTGGGAAGATTTAATGATGCGAAATTAAATTACAAAACATTTTATGAACGGTTTAAAAACGATTTCTTAATTCCAGAGGTCTACTGGAGGCTGGGTTTTTGTGAATATCGATCAGGAAATATCAAGGATTCAATTGAAATCTTCCGGTCACTTAAGGACCAATTTAAGAGTTCGCAACTCAACTTATTCACCCACTTTTTGCTGGCAGAAATATATCTGGTCCATGGCGATTATTCCTCCTCGGTAAAGGAGTTGGATTTTATTTTGAATAAGTCTCCGCAGGGAAATATTTTCGGGGGCGCTGCATTGCTGGTACTTTATTGGAATTACCTTCATCTGGGGGAAGTGGAAGGGGCAAGTAAGACTTTCCAGAGATTACAGAAATCAAACCATTTTGAAGACGAAAAAATATTTATTCAATGGTTAAATGCAGAAATTATTTTTTCTGAAGGAAGAATATCTGACTCCCTTCCCTATTATTTTAATATCATCAACACAAAGTTTAGAGAAAGAGCTCTATTTCAAATAGGGAAAGGATATTTTTTTGAAAATAAATTTAGAGAAGCCATTACCAACTTAGATATTCTATTGCTTGAATTTCCGAATTCTAAATATCTCGAAGAATGGTTGTTTATTAAAGGAGAGTGCCTCATTCATTCTGGAAATTTAGACCAGGCTTTAGAAACCTATGACCTTATCGTCAGAGAAAACAAGAAGAATCTCTGGCATCTTTTTGCTTTAACTCAGATGGGAACAATCAATTTTTTTCGTGATGACCATGACAAAACGGAGAATGCATTTAAGAGAATCATCAAGGATTATCCAAACGATCCTATGTTTTATAACGCAGCATTTCAACTTGGAAATCTATATTTTAATAAAAACAATATGATGGAAGCCATCTATTATTACACAATGGTTATGAAAGGTAATGTTTTGGATTTGATCGGTGAAGCCCACTTCGGCTTAGGGGAGATTTTTTATCAGCAGGGAAAATACGAGAAAGCCTTTACAAGTTTTGAAACATCGGCGCGATCTTTAAAAGAGAATTCATTATGGTTCTTTTTAACTCAATTCGAGATCGGTAATCTTCAAAGGAGGTGGGGAAATTATAAGGAAGCCAGAAAATCCTATTCGGTTATTCTTAGTCAATCAAACGACGAAGTGATGAAGAAAGCGGCAAAGGAGTTATTGAATCATATCGAGTCCTATTGAATTCAAATTCTTATTAGAACCCTTTTGGAAAGGGAGACCGGAGTTGAAAAGATTCACAGTCAAAAAAATGGATATCGAGGATTTGGAAGATGTGCAATTTATTGCAGCGTCCTCCTCACTCAATCCTTGGTCCAAGAACATGTTCATCGGAGAGATGCGGAACTCTTCCTCTCACTGTTTTATTACTAAAATTCGGGAGATATCAAACCCTCCCGTGCTTGGTTTTATATGTTTTCGGAATGTTGAAGATGAATCTGAACTGCTCAATATTTGCGTCCACCCTCGCTATAGGCAATTAGGTATCGGAAAGAGATTAATGCAATTTTATATTGGTTTTTCCAGCAGAAAGAAAATCAAAACATATTATCTCGAAGTGAATTCTTCGAATCTGCCGGCTATTCAGCTCTATCAATCATTTTCTTACCAATCGTTGGGAATCAGGAAGAAATTATATCAAAGGAGATTCGACGCCATTCTCATGGTGAAAAAAGTCTGAAAATCTTATGGCCTTAGAGATTGATGGGATCGTCTTAAGAAGCGAAAGAATAAAATCACTCTACTTTCTTTTGGAAATTTACTGTCCACCGATTGCCGCCACAATAAAACCCGGTCAATTTATTATGCTCAAGGTTTCTGATAGGTACGATCCCTTGTTGCGACGTCCTTTCGGCGTTTACAAGAGTTATTCTGGGGGCCATCGAGAAAAAAATAAAAGAGGGCACTTATTGATCCTATATAAAAAAGTAGGCAAGGGGACCCAAAAGATGACAGAATTCAGGAGAGGGCAAAAAGTAAATATGATAGGTCCTTTGGGGAATGGTTTTTCTCTGCCCCCCCTCCCCTCTTCCTCAAATGTCATTCTACTTGGAGGGGGAGTGGGTATCGTTTCTCTCTACCCTTTGGCACACGCATTGGGGGCCACCCAATTGTTTGTTTTTATTGGTGGAAAGACAAGGGACGATATTTTATGTGAGGAAGATTTTCGAAAATTGAATTCAACTATTTTTATTGCCACGGAAGATGGAAGCCTTGGATTTAAAGGAACAGTCGTCGATCTCTTCCTGTCTCAAAAAAGGAGATTTAAAAGCAATCGGTCTCATTATATGTATTCTTGTGGTCCAATAGAAATGTTAAAGGAACTGGCTCGAACGGTAGAATTCAAGGGATTTATCTGCCAGGCTTCTTTAGAAACCCGAATGGGATGTGGCTTTGGAGCCTGTTGGGGGTGTGTGGTTAAAACGATCGATCCGAGGACACCCTATCAACGTGTCTGCAAAGAAGGTCCTGTTTTCAATTTAGGGCATATCGTCTGGGAATAATGGTGAAGCCTATTCGAAACCCTGACCTATCAGTAAGAATTGGAAATATCAAACTTAAGAATCCGGTGATCGTTGCCTCGGGGACATTCGGGTTTGGTGAGGAGTATGAAGACTTCTTTAACCTCAATCGTTTAGGTGGCATTATACCCAAAGGAATTTCCTTAAAACCCATGGTCGGAAATCCTCCACCCCGGATTTTTGAAACCGAAGGCGGGATCTTAAACTCCATCGGGCTTCAGAACCCTGGGTACCAGCATTTTGTTAAGGATAAACTTCCCTATTTCAAAAATATCAAAACGCACCTCATCATAAATATTTTCGGAAATACCCAAAAAGAATATACGGAATTGGCAAGGTGTTTTACCGGAGTTCCGGGCATATCAGGCCTTGAAATGAATATCTCCTGCCCCAATGTTGAACAGGGAGGGATGGCTTTGGGCTCGGAACCCAAAATCGTTTACCGACTTGTGCGCGCCGTCCGAAAATCGACAAATTTAACTCTGATCGTGAAATTATCGCCCAATGTCACCGACATTGCATCGATAGCGAAGAGTGCCGAAGAAGGAGGTGCAGACGCAGTTTCTCTTATTAATACTTTTAAGGCAATGGCCATCAATATTCATTCAAAAAAACCAGAATTAGGGAACATTATTGGAGGTCTCTCAGGTCCAGCTATCAAACCCATTGCGTTGAGAATGGTTTGGGAGGTAAGTCAGGCGGTAAAAATTCCAGTGATTGGAATGGGCGGGATCATGAAGGCAGAAGATGCGATCGAATTTATTCTCGTCGGGGCATCAGCCATTCAAATCGGGACGGCCAATTTAATTAATCCAAGGACAGGGATCGAAGTGATCCAAGGAATAAAGCGCTACCTGATTCAAAATAAAATGCAACGTATTCAGAAACTAATCGGTTTCTTTAGAAATTAGGGCTTTCCATCAGGTCTCCTCTTTGACGATCTTTGGTGAGATAAAGATCAGCAAATCCTTCCTCTTATCTTCTTTTGCTGCCCGTTTGAATAACCACCCCAACAATGGAATTTTACCAAAAAGAGGAATGCCCTCGTTGGATTCGGTTTTTTCGATTGTATAGATCCCGGCAATCACCACGACCCCGCCATCCTTAACCAAGACTTCAGTAACGGCCTCCTTTTTATCAATACTGGGTGTGGATTCGACGACGACGCTAAAGTCTGGGGCATCCTTCTTAACCCTAATTTTCATATCAATGTTTCCATCATTCGTCACATGGGGTGTTACAATCAATTTTAAATTCGCCTCAATGAACTCCACCGATACGGTCCCCTCTGTCGTCATCTTTTTGTAAGGAATCCTTAATCCCTGTTCAACCGATGCCTCTTTGTTATCCAGTGTTGCGATCTTAGGACTCGAAATGATTTTAACATCTCCTTTCGCTTCGTGGGCCGAGATAGCGATATCTAATTCTTTTAATCCATAATTGGAAGTAAAAAGAAACTCGAGAATACCAGGCGCCCCTGACCCTGCCTTCGGCTGTGCAGGCAGGTTAACGACCGTATTCGTAGTAGTCCCAAGAATACTTCCAGGTGTACCTCCTCCCACCTTGAACGTTTTATTCTGCCCCGTTCCGGTGCTTGTCAGAAACCCCCATGAGACACCTAATTCCTCTTGAAATGTCAAATTGGCCTCGATAATCCTCGCCTCGATCATCACCTGTGGGGTTCTCGTATCCAGGGATTTCACTAAATTCTTCACCCCAGAAATATTCCTAGGGACGTCTTTAACAATCAAAATATTCGTTCGCTCATCTACTTTTACATCTCCCCGGTCGCTCAAAATACTTTTTACTTGTGGAATAATTTCCTTCGCTGTGGCATAGTTGACCGGTATGAGTTCTGTCACCAGATCCTCGAGCCTTTCTCTCACCCGTTTTGCCTCCAATTCTGTCTGATCCTCTTTCTTCAAAGTATCACGGGGAGCCACCCTGATCACATTTCCTACCTGCCTCTTATCGAGGGATCTGGCTTCTAAAATAACATCCAAGGCTTGGTCCCAGGGCACATCAATTAACCTCATCGTGACCTTTCCAGTCACATCATCCCCTGCGATGATATTCAAATTGCTCACCTCTGCAATCAGCCGAAGGATATTCCTAACATCCGCATCCTTGAAATCGAGGGAGAGTTTTGGCTTCGTATAAATCTTTTCTTGCAGGCCTTCTTGAGAGGTCTTCTTCTCTTCTTCCACTTTTTTTGTTACTTGTGGTTTGGGAATGGGTTTCTCTTCAACCGCGGGTAACACTTTCTCTTCCTTTTTCAATTCGGGTGGGGCTTTTTCCTCTTCTCTTTGGGTCTCCTCCTTTTTCGTCTCTATTGTAACGCCCTCTTTTCTTGGCATTGGAACAGTCTCTATTTTGGCCTCAATCTTCTTGGGCTTCTCTATATCGATAAAAAGAACCCTCCCCTCCTTAGCTGTTTCGAATGGCACCTCTTCTCTTAATTTTATCAATATCCTGACATCGTTTGTCTTCCCTGTTTTAACATTTTTAACATTGATATAATTGACAGCGCTCTCGAATCCACTCGTATCCAGTCGGCGGTGAAGATGTTTGGGAACAGATGCATTTTTTATATCCACCGCGATCATCCCTTTTGAAATCGTGTAGGATTTAAATTGAGGTTCCCCCGTAAGAGCAACGACAATCCTTGATTTATGATCCATCTGTTTAAAATCAATTTCTGTCAGAGTATTTGCTTTCACAGTTTTGTCTGGTCCCTCAGATGTCGGAGGGGTTTGTTCTTGAGCTTTGGTAGATAACGCCTGAACCCCTTTGACCTTAGGAGGTGTCAGCCCTTCCGTTGCCTTTTCTTGCAGCAAGATTTGGGGTTCGGAAGGTTGAGGGACATTACCGAGGGAAACGATTAGTTTATCGTCAATCCGATTGATTTGATAAGGAGGCAGTTGAGATTTCAGTGAATCGAAAACAACCCTCAGTTTATCCGGATGCTGTCCAATCCGAACCTCCTTAATGAATGGATTTTTAATTTTGATCGACTTTTTCGGGTATCGAGTGCCTACTCCCCAAATATCCAAAACCAACCTGGGAGGAGAATCTAATTTAAAGGAATCATAATTCTCAAGCTTCCCATCGGCCATGATATTAAAGGTAATGAAGTCCTTTTTCTGCTCTAATAAAACGTCAACAATTTCTTTCCCTTTCTTCCCGGTCTCAGAGGCAGGAGCGGTTGTCACTGGCTGGCTCGGAAGGGTGTCCTCTTTTTTCAGCTCCCCCATCGATATTTCAATCTCTTTCTCTTTAACGGTTTCCTCCTCTTTTTTACCTTCCTTCACCTCAGGGATTTCTTTCATTTTTTCAATGTCAATGACGAGATTTTTATCTTCCTTTGAAATATTGTAATTGGCTATTTTAACAAGACCAATTTCAATTCTTCCTTTATCATCATATTGTGTGACGAAGACTTCCCCAATCGTCCCGTTATCGATTCGAACAGGTTCTTTAATCTGTTTTAAATCGATATGGGGAACATCAATGGCAATCCTCAACGGGTCGGACAATAAATTATAAAATGGTGGGGCAATCGTTTCTGATCCTTCTATCAGAATTCTTGTATAATTTTCCTCTTCGGTGTAAGAGATTCTCTGGATGATCGAAACTTTAACATCCTGCGCTGTGGTATCCGGTTGTGGGGTCTGTAATAAGGTAGGGGTGGTGGCGCAGCTATTTATGAGGAACAATAAAAAGACCCCAAAAACCACTTTAAACATCTGAGAAGATTTCATGATTCTCCTCCCTCTTCTATTCGATGAAGAACTAATGAAACCTCATTGATTTTTGTCTGACCCAAAATATCCTGGTACACTTCCTCGATAATCACCTTATCTTTAAGAATTTTCGTTACCTTTCCATCATTTTTACCAATCCCTGTCCCCTTCTTCAAAAAATATCCTTTCCCGGATGAGTCTTCGACGAGGGCGATGTTCCCCTCAGGAGTTGAAATAATAGCAACCAGCTTTAATTGGCTAATTTCATATTTCTGTAATGGGGTAAGAGGAACGTTTCTTGCGGATTCTCTGACAGGGGTTAACTGGATAAAAGGTTTAAAAGGATCTGTTTTGCCAACGGGATCATAGACATATTCCTTTTCTTCCTTTTTTTCTAAATCCTTTTTCTCAGTCTTTTTTACGGATTCTATCTTCTTTTTTTCAATCGAAGAAGATTTTTCCTTTTGGGGGAGAGAGGACGAAGGGGTCCCTCCCCCGCAACTTGTCACTAAAAAACAAAATCCGATCACGAATGGTATCCAATGGTAAAACATTTTATTTCTTTTTAGGTTTTGAAAGGTCTTCTTCTGTTTCCGTTGAAACCTCTTTTTTCTCGGTCTTCTTTTCAACTTTCTTTTCCTCACTTTTCTTTTCGATAAATCGATAGGTATTTACCACGCATGATGTCTTCACCAAAACTTCGTTTTCCAATTTTCCTTTAATGTCTTTGGTTCTACTCATATTAAAATCGACAACGTTAATAATTCTTGGAAGTTTGCTCATCTTATCGAAGAAAATCCCTGTATTATGATAACTCCCCAGCACAATGAGCTCGATCGGGACTTTCGCATAGAATTGTTGCGGTTCTTCAGTCTTGGGTCTAAAGAGAGTAAACTCAAGATTCGATTCTTTCCCTAAACTGGTTATGTTTTTCAATATTTCAGGAATCTCTTTCTCATTGGGAAGTTGGGTAAGTGCATTTGCCAGTTCTACATTTAACGCCTCAGCTTGTTCTTTAAATTTCTTGAGATCCCTTGTAATCGCCTTGCTCTCATTCAATTCTTTAATCTGCTTATTTAAATCATCCTTCAATACCTTCAATTCTTCCTGGCGGGGATTAAAAAAAGCATAAAAATACAGACCGGTTATCACACATAGAATGCCAACCAATATCAATACCTTTTTAGATGTCGAGAGCTTTAAGATGGAATCTATTGAAAGAGCCATTCCAATCCCCCCAGCATTACATCAAAGATATTTCACACGAAAGAACGAATTTCTTCAACTTAATTTTGCTCTGTTCGATTTGTTCACTAACAATTAAATCAACGTTCTTAAAAACCTTCGACTTCCGAAGGTTTGTCATGAAATTTGCTACCGTTTCATCATCTAAGGCAATCCCTTCAATCCCTAATTTTCCTCCCTCTTTCTTCAGAGACTCAAGTTGAATTTTTTCTGGCTTGTCGATGCTTAATTCATCTAATACTCTCGAAGGGCTCGACTTCTCTTTTCTTAATGAATTAATGACGTTCAACTTGTCTTGTAAAGTTTTTTGTAATGCTTTCGCTTTATCGACTTCCGCGATCAAGGATTTATAATAGGTGATTTCTTTCTTTGTGTTTGATATCTGGGCGATGGTATTTTCTTTTTCCTTGTCAATTCTCCATTGAACAATGACGAGCAACACCAATAAGAGGAAGACAGAGAGAATAAGAACAACAATTTCCTTACTCATTCCAACCTTCTTCTTCTCTTTCCTTGCCAAAAGCAAGTTGATCTTTATCATTTATCTCCTACCTTTCGTGAGGCAAGGCCCACTCCGACGGCCATGATAGGCCCAATTTCCCTTATATATTCAATATCAAAATTCTTTTCGCTGTATTCTATTTTCTTTAAAGGGTTGATGATTTCGACAGGTATGCCAATCTGTTGTTGTAAAATGATATCAAAATCTTTGATCTTCGACCCTCCCCCGCTCAAATATAACTTACTAATCTTTTCATAGGTGGTTGTGGATTGAAAGAAATCCAACGAGTTTCCTATCTCTATGGCCAAAGATTCAGAAGCTGTTTTCAATAAATTCTGAATAATCGGTTGCGAGTTCATATCCACCTTGCTGCCCACTTTAATCTTCTCCGCCTCCTCGTAGTCAATATGGAGTTGTCTTTGGATTTCTTCTGTGATTTGATTGCCCCCTTTAAAAATGTCCCTTGTAAAACCAGAAATATTATTTTTTAGAATATTGATGTTGGTTATGCTGGCACCGACATTGGTTATTGCCACGGCCTCTTCTTTCTCAATCTCGTAGTTAATTGCCAACATATTTTCCAAAGCGAAGGAATCAATATCAATAATGACTGGGTTTAAACCGGATTCCATGATCACTGAGACATAATCATTAATAATGTCCTTTTTGGCTGCCACCAAAATAACATCCATCACTTCAGGGTTTTCTGGACCAGAACCGAATATTTGAAAATCGATATTCACATCATTGATATCAAACGGGATATATCTTTCAGCTTCCCATTGTATCGATTCTTCTAATTCGGCCTCTGTCATTAAGGGTAAATTAATTTTCTTAACAATTACTGAGTGACCGGAGACAGATGTCACAACATCCTTCGTCTTTGTCTTAGAACCGGCGATGAGGTCTCGTATTGTATCGATAATAGTGACCGAATCCATCAAGGCTCCATCCACAATAGCTTCTGGTGGTAGATGAGAGATCGCAAGATTTTGCAACTTAAGCCCATGTTTTCCCTCGTTTAATTCAACGAGTTTAATTGAACTGGAACCAATATCCAGACCAATTACATTTTTCCTTTTCCCCCAAATCATTTTTAACCTCGTTTTTTCTATAGAATAAATAAATTATATAAATTATTATCAATTTTTCTAAAAAGTCAAGAAAAATATTTTAGTAACTTTTAAAATTCTGATAAATAACGATTAACAACTAATAAACAACTTTAATATTAATCAATAAGTATTTAATATTGAAAACTAAATGTTCATTAGATTATATTTTTTGATCTTCGCCCGCAAAGTAGCCCGAGATATACCCAAAGCTTTTGAAGCCTTCGATTTATTCCACTCGAATATTTTCAAGACTTTGGAAAGATGCATCTTTTCCGCATGTTCCAGAGACACATCCTCTGTGTCTTCAAACAATTCGGGTTGCACTTTCTCCCGGCCATATTTGTCAGCCTGTTTCATTTCAAAAGGGAGCTGCTTCGGGGTCATAAAATCGACGTCTGTCAAAATCATTGCCCTTTCAATAACATTTTTTAATTCTCTCGCATTTCCTGGCCAATGGTATTGGGTCAGCAATCTCTTAGCTTCTTCGGTAAACCCCCTAATATTTTTACCATGTTCTTTATTATTTTCTTCAATAAATAAATTCGAAAGGAGTAAAATATCCTCCACTCTATCTCGAAGAGGGGGCATTTCAACCACCATAACTTTTAATCTGTAATACAAATCTTTTCGAAAAATTCCTTCTTTTACCAACCCTTCTAAGTCTTTATTCGTTGCTGCAATAATGCGAACATCAACCTTTAGTTCTCTCTCCCCCCCTACTCTCATAAAGGTCTGGTTTTCAAGGACCCTTAAAATCTTCGATTGTAAAAATGGTTTCATATCCCCAATTTCATCCAAAAAAACGGTTCCCCCATCTGCCAATTCGAAAAGTCCTTTTTTCGTGTTTTTTGCGTCGGTAAAAGCCCCCTTCTCATATCCGAAGAGTTCTGATTCTAATAAAGAATCCGGGATCGCACTACAATTAATTTTCATCAGGGGTCTACCACTTCTCTTGCTATTGTAATGGATGGCATTAGCGGCTAGTTCCTTTCCGGTCCCGCTTTCTCCCTGGATCAATACGGATGTCTTATGAGTTTTACTAATCATTGCGATCAATTCTCTTACGTACTGAATCTGGGGACTGACTCCAAAAATATGGCTATTCTGACCTTCTTCCCTTTGTTGCCGATGTAGTCTTCTAACTTCGTTTATCAAACTCTTCGTTTCTAATCCTTTCTCGATCAGCAGTTTCAATTCTTCTAATTCGAACGGTTTGTTGATGTAATGATAAGCTCCAGATTTCATTGCCGAAACGGCAGTTTGAACATCAGAATAAGCGGTCATCATGATGACTAAAATCTCTGTATCAAATTCCTTAATTTTTTTCAAAACCTCTAACCCATCCACATCGGGTAGTCTCATATCCAAGAGAACAAGATCAATAATATTCTTTTTAATGACCGAAAAGGCTCCATTCCCCGAACCCACTGAGAAGATCTCATATCCTCTCTTCCTTAACACCTCAGAGAGTGTTTCTTGCATCACCTCATCATCATCAACAATAAGAATGGATGGTTTCATGGGTTTTCCAATCTCTCTGGTAAACTGATCACGAAAGAAGCTCCCTTCTCCCATTCGCTCTCTACCTTGATCGTTCCTCCATGTTGCTTAATGATCTGATAGGTGATCGAAAGGCCCAACCCTATCCCTTTCGGTTTTGTTGTGAAAAAAGGGTCAAAAATCTTTTGAACGATATGGGGGGGAATCCCTCTCCCTTGATCGGAGATGACGATCTTAACAAAGTCTTGTTTAAATCCGTCTAAGGAGTATGAAATCATCGGACTGGCTTCAATCATGAGCTCGCCTCCATTGTGCATTGCTTGGATGGCATTCAAAAACAAATTCAGAAAAACTTGATACATTTGATTCTTATCAACTTTAATCTTAGGAAGCTGTGGATGATAATTTTCGACAAAACGAATTCCTTTGTCAGCAATCTCCTTCATAAGAAATGGAATGATTTCATTAATAATGTCCTGTATGTGGCAGTGGACCAAATTCAGTTTTTGTGGCTTGGCGAAAGAAAAAAATGTCTTAAGCAGTTCATTGAGGCGATCAATCTCTTTGGTGATCCGGTTCAAATATTCTCTTTTTGAGTCATCTTTGGGCATCTCCTCGCTAAGTGCCTGAGCGGTTGTCTTAATTCCGGCAAGTGGATTTCGCAGTTCGTGGGCAATGCCCGAGGCCAGTTGTCCTAGTGACACGAGTCTATCCATTCTTAATATTTCTTCCTGAATTTTATAAACATTTGTCATGTCGCGAAAGATCAGAATCTTCCCGATTGTTTCCCCCTTAATGCTCAAGTGATTATTGATCGTAAACCCCACGGGAAATTCGGTATAGTCCTTCCTCCTCATCCACCCTTCTTTCCTCGTATCGTGATCATCAGGATTATCGACGAGAAGAGAGTGCATCGCACTATGTTTCTCTCTTAACCCGAAAATACTAAAGGGTTTTCTAATCAACTCACCTTTCAAGTAACCCAAAATTTTTTCTCCCGACCGATTGATATAAGTGATTGTATCATTCATCTCAGTGATAATAATTCCGCTTCCGATGCTCTGGATAATACTTTCTGTAAAATTTTTAACATTCTCGAGTTCTTGGGTTAACCGTTGGATCACCTCCTCTTTCTTGGCAATCTTTTCATCAATTTCTTTTGTTGAAACATTTGGGTCCATAAAGAACTTAAGTCCTTAAAACTTTTTCAAATCTAAAATGGGAATTTCAACCGGATGGTCCTGATAGGTCCAATGGATCATTCCCAGGAAATAGTCACCATATTCCCTCCCGATATCTGCAGGGGTTGATAACTTCTTGAGTACCTGATCAACGATCAGGCCTTTATATCCACCATTTTCCTTCACCGTGAGTATCGTTGCTTCTCCTTTTCGATCCCCGCCCTGAATGGAAAATATTTTCTTTAAATCGATCAGCCTTACTTCAAAATCTTTCAATCGAATTTTTTCCTGGTTTGAATATTTGTTATGGAAGGTACTTGGAACCCGAAATAATTTGAATACTTTATCACTCTCTACCCCGAAAAACTTTTCATCGACCTTAAAAACTGTTACGTTAACCGAAAGGGCTCTTTTTTCCACAAGCTTTTCTGAGGACTGAACGAACCTTTGTTCTGCCCTCAATAAGCGTTGGTCAAATTTTTTTATAATTTCATCCATCTTTTCGGAAAATAGATTCATTTTATTCAAGAGTTCCTCGATCTGCTTTCCTGCCGTCGGCAGTACCTCTGTCCTGGTTATCTCTTCACTCAAACGTAAACCAGGTCGTTTTCTTTTATCGTCATTTATCCCTTGCAGACAAGAGAATCTGGCTTCAATCCCAAGTTGAGCCAATTTTTTATAGATACTGATTTCACTGCTTGATTCCTTTTTTATTAGCAGTTTTATCGTTTCCTTGGAATCCAATAGAAATTTGATCGTTTGCGGGCCTATATTTTCTTCATCTCTAAGCATATGGTTTAATACCTTTTCCATTAGACTTAAAACAGAAACAATATCGGGTTTCTCTTCAGAGATCCTTCGCAAAACGAGGACTTCTTCTTTTGCTTTTTTGATATTCTCCTCTGTAATCTCCCACTCTAACGTCAAGAGATGGGTCTCCACTTTCTCCAACGATTCTAATAAAGGAAGGGATTTAGAAGGAGGATGGGAAGAACGCCCTGCATCGATTTTTTTCTCCATTTCGTAAGAGGGTTCTAAGATCGGAGGTTCCATCCTTACACTTTCTGCCAACCCTATTTTCTTCTCAACAAATAGCCGATCGACAGCGGAATCAATCTCTTCCTCCAATCCTTTTATATCATCCTCACCAATCGTCTTTTCCATTTCCGGCTTCCCTTTCGTCGTCATCTTGATTGTTTATCAAGGAGCATAATCTTTCTACTCACATCTTTCACGACCAACTTGCTGATCTCCCTTAAGGTTTCAAAAACTCCAGCTCCTTTTAAGGCACTGGCAGGAAAGGATGGCACCTTTAACATGGAGTTGAGGTCCTTTTCTAACGTTTCAACAGGAAGAATCTCAGAATCTGTCCCGTCTAAATCTCGTTTATTAAATTGAATGACAAGTGGAATGGCCCTGATGCTGATCCCTTTCTCTGCTAAATTCTTTGCTAAATTAATGAGGCTTTCGATATTTTTCTTTCTCTGCACCTTCAGAGAATCTCCTACAAAAACTGCCCCATCCACTCCCTTCAAAACCAATTTCCTTGTAGCATCATAATGTACTTGTCCGGGAACTGTATAAAGTTGAACCCGGATATCAAATCCCCTAATTTTTCCTAAATTCAAAGACAAAAAATCGAAAAACAGGGTCCGATCCCCTTTCGTATCTATCGACACCATCTTACCTTTGGTTTCTTCTTTTGTTTGACCAAAGATATATTGCAGATTGGTGGTCTTTCCGCAAAACCCTGCACCATAATAAACGATTTTGCATTGAATCTCGTCTTTACTGAAGTTGATGAACGGCATCAGAGTCTTTTCACCTCTCTAAGAAGGCCGAAACGGATCATTTATTGGGACCGTCTTTTCTTGGAAAATGGAACTGAGAATTTTTGAAAGCTCATCGATGATCTTGTTAATCTGTAAACGAATCAGTCCTAAGGAGGTCTGATCGTCAAAAAGGGTGACCATAATGACATGCTCACCGATGGCCGAAAAATACACATTTTCGCTCTTTCCCTTATGAAATAAAAGGCTGAACTCTTCCTCCCCCAACATCCGGGCGATCTCAGCAGTGGCTCCGAAATTCGCAGCCGTGAGCGCGGAAAGCGCTAAGACATCGATCTCCTCCGGTGTGTTGCCATGATGGGCAATGAGTTGACCCGATCGATCGATCAACAGCACTGAGTGAGCGAGGGATGAAGAGATCATCTTAGTCAAACAGAAATTGATTTTTTCCATATCTTCTTTTGTGATGACAATGTTCATGTTTGGTTACTTCATCTTGTCTGGAGAAGATACCCTCCAAGTAACTTATACTTTTTCATCATTCCTCCGCATTGCTTCGACAAGCAAATGTTCCCAATTTTGATAGATCGTTTGAATTGGCGGGATAAAGCCGACATTTGAAACAAACTCTCCCTCCTGCCAACTTAGAATTTTATAAAAGGCGTCTGTCCCCTTTTGGTCTCCGCATTCAGCGTGGATGATCTCTCCTTCATTTAAGTAGATGACCCCTTTCTCCCCATCTCTGGTGATAATCAGTGCAGTGGTTAACCGACCGAGGCAATTCATTTGAATAATATCTGTCAGTTGAAGACCAAATAATTTCCCTCGAAACCCTTTTTTCTTACCAATCAAATCGATTATAATTTTTCTAATATCAGATATCTCAAACGGTTTTTCCACATAATACAAGGATCCTCTCCGATTCGCCTCCTTCTGGACATCGTAAGATCCGTATGCGGTCATGATGATTACCTTCGTCTGAGGATATTCTTTCTTAACGGTTACAAGGAGGTCTAAACCGTTAATATCTGGCATTCGTATATCAGAGATGACCAGATCAATCTCATTCTTCTTTAGCAGATTTAAAGCCTCTTTCCCATTATTTGCAACAATTACCTCGTATTTATCCTTGTCTTTTGAGAGACTTCTTGACATACTCCAGGTTAGAGTCTCTTCGTCGTCTACTATTAAAACTTTCTTTAAATTCTTTGCCATGTTGAAAATCTCTGGGAAATCTTCTCGATTACTGTCCATTTACAGGATATAATTTAGAAAAGAAGCAAAATAAGTGCCAATTTTTGTTAGAATTTTTATTAATTAATTCATTAAAGGGTTCGCATAGTTTCGGCATTGGATAAATTTATTCCATTATAATTAAGATTTTTAAAATGGTCAATATTTAACCATTGGTTTAAAAACACCTATCATCCCTTTAATTATTTGGGACCTTTAGGCAAAGCCATGGATCAATTTAAGATTAGGTGAAGGAACTTCCGAATTGAGTCCTAAGTGGTGAGTTAAATTATGACCAAATAGATGGGAAAGTTCCCCATTATCGAAGTGGTGACAATGGTAACTGAAGAACCTTCAGTAATATTTTTTAGTTCCTGTGTCTATGCAAACAATCTTCCTAAGGATCATAAAGCGCTAGGATTGATGCACATCGTCACATAGTAAAGGATAGGAGGCCCGTGTGACCCCCGTTGCTTTTCCTTTGGATGCTGTTTTTAGAGAACTGCGTTGATCCTTCGGACGTTTATTTTTCCTAGCAGTGGGGTGTTAACCTGTTTTATACTTGGTTTGTTAGGTTCAAGCCCATTGGGCGAAGTCTGGTGGGCGGCAAAATAATTTAGATGTGGATAAATGTGACAATTCAAATTTGGACAAACAATCTTTGGAAGTATCCCCAATTCCGTGAAATTAGCAGAGGAAGACAGACCGGACTTCGAAAGTTTTAGAAATGCGGTCAGTTGACAGGTTAGGGGTAACTTTCGTATTTGCTAAAAATAGAGGTTTTTGTTGGGTTTTTCAACGTTCGAGTTAAATCCATAAGAGGTTCCGCCCTGCCTTCGTCCCGCAAGGCGGGGCTACGCGCAGGCAGGTCTAAAACTTTCTCAGCCGTCCTGTCTTCCTCACGGCGCTTAATCTCATTACGGAAAAAAAGATGCTTACACAATCTTTTAAAAACTTGACTTTTTAAACTTCATTGGGTAATTTTTAAGTAAAAAAATCCAGAGGATAATTTTTGGTCATTGATAAAGAAAAAATATTGAGCATTGCTCAAAAATATATCCTTAGAGGCCAGTCTAAGAAGGCGATCAAGGAGTATTTAAAACTTATTGAGACTACGCCTAAAGACAAGCGATTGTATCTTAAATTGGGGGACCTTTACTTAAAAAACGGTGAAAATGAAAGGGCAATCAACGAGTATTTAAAGTTGGCCGACCTATATATAGAAGAGGATTTGAATTCTCGAGCCATTTCAATTTACAAGAAGGTTCTTTCGATTAATCCCAAGCACATTGAAACATTTCACAACATAGCGAAATTATATGTAAAGGAGGGACTGATTGGAAGCGCAAGAAGCTGCTTTCAAAATATCTTGGAGATTAAACCCGATGACCAGGAAGCCTTGAAAGCGCTCGATAGTATCGAGGGCCATCAGCAACCAAGAGAAGTTTCCAGGGTGGTCCCTCCGGCAGAAGTCCCTACTCCTAAGTATCCTCATCCTCCCGGCAAAAAGGTCATGGAAGAAAAGTCCCATCTACCTCCCCCTCCTCCCATTCTTGAAACTCCGATTCCATCAAACGAAACTGAAACCACTTCCGTTGATAAAGACTCGGAGATGCACTACCACTTAGGGATTGCTTATAAGGAGATGGAACTGTTCGATTACGCCATATCCGAATTCGAATTGGCTTCCTCAAACCCTTCTATAAGATTTGATTGTTACACGATGCTCGGAAACTGCTTTATGGAGAAGGGGGATTATGATAAATCGATAGAGCATTATAAGACGGCGGCTGAAGTCAAGGAACTACCCCATCCGAAGTTGGCTCGCCTCTACTTTAGCTTAGGACTGGCTTATGAAGCCAACGGGATGGTCTTGGAAGCCCTTGATAGTTTTCAGCTTGTTTTGAAATTAGACCATTCCATTTCAGAGGCACAAGAAAAGATCAGAATACTCCATCAAAAAATAAACCCAAATCTAATCTGAATGTCATCCTTTAAGCCCTCCCATCTTACAAGAAAAGGGCTCCCCATTGATAAACCAGTTCACGGAATTACTTCTCGCCAATAAATAATTTCCTTAGATGTCGCAGGAGAAAATATTTCTTCCGAAAGAATTTGATTACTTGTCGTTCCGACATTCACCGACGCCTTGCCTTTCAAATTCACTGAGATGGTTGGGGGAGAAGGGATTCCAGCACCGATTTGCGTTGAACCTGAGGAGGGAATTCCTGCCAGGTCATTTAAATCGTCAACGGTCAATGCCCCTCCCCCGGAGAGATATTCAACGATATAGAGTCTTCCTTCACCTGCCACGGTGCAAGGACTGGTTGAGCCGGTGTAAGTATAGGTGGTGAAATATACTAACCGATTAAATACTGACGGTTTCGCCAACACTTTTTCTAATTTTCCCGCCGACTTTGTCAGTTTTATATACCATCCTTTTAAGGAAGTAGGATCGAATGTATTCATCGGGGTCGCATCGAAGAGATTTGGTTCTGTCAGTGGATAAGTACCCAACCCATCGGTCCCCTTTCCATCGTCTTTCACTGCATAGAACCTCTCTGCCGGATTTGAATCATCTTTGGGATATTCCCTGTCTCCTGTCCCAAAATAAACCCAGGGGTTTCTATACCTATCAAATACCACAGCAGCTTGATAGTAAATTCGATGTTTTTCGCTAATTGATACCGGAGCTGTAAATAATCTTTTTCCTGTCCATTGACTATCGCTTTTTTTCGTCGTCTCATCAAATGAAACATCGAATACCCACATCTGCCCTCCTAAATCACCCATATAAACCTTGTCGACGTATCCGTCTAAATTGGTATCTACAGCTATCGGAGGCGCTGTCAACGAGTAATCCATCCCACTCAGTCCATAAAACTCCTTAATAATACCCCCGGTATTGATGTCAATCACATAGAAAGCCTTTCCAACATTGTTGGCATAATCAAAACCTCCGCCGATGAAGGCAACCCACTTTTCGACAAGATTACTTCCCGATTCAATTTTCACTCTTCCGATGGCAGGTTCGGACCAACTCTGCCCAACTTTTGCAAGCGTTGCAGAATCTGTAGGTTTCGGAAATTCCCATAGATATATTGGATTTAAGCTATCTGTAATGTTCAGGGCGAAATAAGCCTGACCACCCTTTCTTAAACCACAAACCAAGAGCGTTCTCCATTCACCAGCACTTTTAATATTATCCCCGTTGCTATCAAACCAGACGTCGGCCACCTTTGGCGAAGAATCTACATAATAGGTATGGGTCGAGACCATCGATAATAAATTCTTCAGCAAACTATTTGGGATAAAACTCCATACTTCATCTCCGGTGCTTGCGTTGAAGGCATGGAGCATTCCGTCGTTAGCCCCGACAAAGATAACTTTTGTTCGATCCTTATTTGCCTGATAAAAACCTCCAACCCCGCTAAAACCTTCATCAATAAAAAAACGAGAGGGCTCACCAATGATAACGGGATTGGAATGAAAGATATCTCCGAGCTTCCACTCTCTTAGCTCCGTTGTATTCCCGTTGCCGTTGAGGTCATAGGCATCAATTCCACGGACATGGTTGATTAACTTATTGCGATTTATATCGTCTGGCACACCCAATGCCTCTTTTGTTAAATTTGAATTAGTGAGTTTGAATTCTTCTTTTCCGGCACCCCCCAAATAGGTATAAATTTTTCGGTCATCTGGGTTTTTCTGATTCAATATTACGCCGGCATCCCACACGGGATTTACATTGATAAGTTTGGTTACTGGATCAACTGGAAGAGTTCCATCTTCGTTTAACTGATATGACTTTAAGTTCCCGTCCCAGGAAGGAGTTTCAACAGAAGTTATGTATACGACATCTTTGTCGATTAATCGAACTAAAGGAATTGCAGCCGAAGTAAGAGAATAGGCTTTTTCCTGAATATATTTCTTAATGGTTTTTAAGGCATTGGTTAATTGTGAGGGGTCCTCCGAAAAAAAGGCGTATCCACTTAAAGTTGCTTCTCCTGGGTCATTCGAGATGGCAAAATAATGGTCACCCTCACCAAGGTTGTGCCAGGTGTAGCTGGAAACTTGGCAACTCGAAACAGCAGCTGGACTATAGCCATTGATATTACCTGAATTTGGAGCAAGAGGATTATCCGTCCCCCCCAAATAGGCCATCCAATTGAGTGTATTTTTAAGATAGTGGGCCATATCTGCTCCAAATCCTACGACAAAAACATAATATCCCGCATCTAAGAGGGCCTTTGCTTTTGCAACCGATTCTCTTCTTCTCTTATATTGGGTAGTCTGGCTCTCAGTACCGTCTCCAGCACAAGCGTAAGTGTCAGCACCATCAGTCACAAGTATGACAAACTTCTTTCGGCATGCTCCGGCATTGTCACCAGCTTTGTGCTCATCAAGATAGAGTTTCGCTTCGTTTAAAGAAGATGCAAGGGGAGTCCCCGCGTTTGCATCTGCACAATTTACCCTGTTGATGATATCAACATAAGATGAGCCTATTACAAGGGCATCAGCAGTTGATGATGACTCTGTGCATCCGGATGTATTTTTCCTGCCGAGCCTAATATTACCCGAGTTATAATCCCCGGCTGTATCATTCCCATCGCGAAATCGCATATAGGCTAACCTTATCCCCAAGCTGGTCTCGTCCCGACCATCAATCACTGTATCTTTGTTATCGTCGAGCAAATCAAATATGGATCTCTTAGCGATAGCAAGGCGGGTGCAATCAGTGGAATATCCTAAGTGTGAAGAATTTATATAAAACGTGCCTGAACAGGACCCATCACTATATTTTGGCACCGGAGCATTGTAACCCCTTGAAGTGTCTGGAGGATTATTATAAGGGTCGATGCTACATGCCATTGTATGTCCTGTCCCAGATGCTGCATAATAGGCCACGTCAGATCCACATGTTTGAGAGCTATCGATATACATTGTTTGACCTGCTATGGTCCATTTCATACTTCCTGATTGATCAATGAGGATCAATGCATCAGGGGGAATCTGTGCAAAAAAGAGGTCTGTATCATCTGCATCGCTTTGGATAATATCTATAAATATGAAAAATATGATCAACGCCGCGGTAATAAAGGTTTTCATTTATTTTATTTTTACACACCTTTGGGTATTTTGAGAATGATCTTGTTTGCAAATAAACTATTTGACTTTCGAAGCGTCTCAATTTTCACATAGAGTTTTGGTTGCAAGTCGTTTGCCTTCAGTAGATTCCCCTCCTCATCGACTATTTTTGTATTTGGAGTTATAAAAACCTTCGTATCCTTTACGACAACGAACTTAAAATCTTCTGGGATGCTTTCAATGATTCCGGAAATGGAACTTCTCTCCTCTTTTTTAACCTGTGAGAAAGAAGGGTTAAACATAAGAAAAGTGATGATAAGCACGACCAACGTCGTTGAAAAACCTTTTCGTAAATTCATATCAACCCCTGGTGATTCAATCCGTTTCAAGTCCGTCAATTATTATATTGAGTGCCGGCGCCAAAAGGGCCGCAACTCACCTGAACCTCTATCTCTTTCATTGCACCAAAGGACTCACCCGTAGCATTGACTTGAAACCGATTAAATGCAAAGTTAACATCGTATCCAGGCTTCTGGTAAAATCCAAAAGATTGCATGGGTTTGGGACTTCCCTCGTCCTTAGGTCCCCCGCTCCAATAGTATGAATCTTCTTTAAGCTGTGTTTTGGGGATAGGGTTAATATTATCTGGAAGTTGATTAATGGCCACTTGATTCCCGGCTTCGGAAACGTAAAAAGCATCGGTACCCACCCTTTCATTACCGGATATTTTGGTTTCAAAAGTGCTGGTGCTAATTGAACTGACCCCGATGAGAGTTAAGATCAGCAACATCAAAAGAGCAATGATTAATACAATACCCTTTTGGTTTTTTAAAATATTCCTTTCCATCTTAGAAATCCTCTCCCTTATTCTGACTAAAAATAAATCTCCATATTTCTGATATAAATATTCGAGGCAATTTGCCTCCGCCGATATCCATCTCCTCCTGTAAATTCAGGATCTGGCATATCTGTTCTCGCAGTGACCGTCACCTTTAACATGCGAATATTTGAAGGGCTCCCTGTTGGGTTGCCATTGGCGTCGAAGTATTCAAACTGAACATTTTCTATATTTTCTGCCACAGCAAAGGCACCCCCACCCGTATTCTCATTTCTTTGAAGCACCTTTTTCCCATCGCTGAGACCAAGGACATAAGTGATGGCTTGAATTTTAAAAATGGGGGTACCTGCTCTTGGAATTAACGTCAGAGGCAGATTAAGGGTCAAAACGCTCCCGCTCCTGGAGGCAACCGTATTACTTTCAAGTCCACCGATGGAAATGAAATGATGTTTTGCCCCATCAAAGTTATCCGTCGCGTAATTTAGAGTAAGCGTATTTTTTCCAGTAGGATCTTTACCAACCGAATTGATTAAAATAGGATCACCATTATCTCTCTTTATCTGCTTGAATCCTCCTACAATCGTTAGGGTATTGTTATTCGGGGTAATGACCTGAGTAAAGCCATTTACCCCTCCACTTAAACCCAAGGCATTGTTAACGTTTCCGAATCCAGCCATTCTAATTTCGCTCATCATTCTATGGATGGATACTCTTACGTTTTGCTGCATATCGGCTACTTGTTCTTGGACCGTATAGGTTTTTTGTTGACCGATAAATGTTCGATACAAAGCAGCGATGAGAATGCTACTCATCATCAAAGCAATCATCAATTCAACAAGGGTTACCCCCCTATCCTCTTTAATTTTTATAAGGCTAATTGAGCTCACTACTGTGACCTGACAGTGGAAAAGGTGATATTGTGACCAACCCCATCATTCCATGTAACGACGTAGGTGATCCTTTTATAACCATTGACATTATTAACGACTGTATATGAACGATTAAAGACAATCCCTGAAACTGTTGTGTTTCCATCATTGTAATTGTTGGCATTTAATTGAGAAGAATTAAAAGGTAGGTTTTTCAAGAATTCCAATCTATCCTGAGCGACATAAGTGGCCTGCATCAAATTATTGCTGAAATAATTTCCACGGACCGAGGTGACTTGCAAGCCCGCTATGGCAAGAACCCCTATCGCGAGGAAGACCACTCCGATCAAAACCTCCATTAAAGAAAAACCCCTTTGTTTTTCAATCTTTTTATTCAATCTTTATTCTTCCCGTTGAGGTAGTGAGAGTTATTGTCTTTGAGGTGCCCTTCGTATTTATCAATGTGATACTTCCCCCAGAAGCAGTGGAATTAGAATTGAATTGAGCATTGTTTCCACCAAAGTTAATTGCGCTAAATCCAATTCCACTTGGCAGTGTTTGGGTGGCTCCGTCTGCTTGCCATCCTCCTGAATTACGTTGGAGGCTATAGGTTTTTGCATTTGAATCGAATAAAACCCGGTATTCCATATTCGTCGAGACGGCTTTCATTTGTGCTGTCCTCATTGTTGATACAATGTCTCGAGTTGTGCTTCTCAGACGATAATTAGGCAGCCACGCACCGATACCGGGAGCCATTAACACAGCCCCAATGGCAATAATGACCATTACAACGATTAACTCAATTAATGTAACACCCTTTCTGTTCACTTCTTCTTATACCCCTCACAAAATGAAAATATATTCCCTCGGTGGTATTCAATCAGCTCTTTTAACTTAATTGTATTGCGTTAAAAATATTTGTCAATACTATTTTCCTTTAATGGTTACAATACTTTTTACACCAATTGACAACAGTTAACAGCTGAAAGACAAAGGTTAAAATGACGCATCAAAAAATGATATGGAGCCACCATTTCAAACATCTTTTTGCTATCCTTTTCTACGGAGGGGCCCGTGTAAGAATCGTTTTCCCCTATTGTGATGTCATTCATTAAGATTATTTGAATTCAATCGTCAATGTATATTGTTGGACACTTTTGGCTCCTTCATTATCGGATGCCTCAATCACAATCAAATGGGATCCCCTATCTTCTGGCCGAATCTCCCAACGGATGAAGCCTGTGTTCTTATCCATTTCCATTCCTTTTGGAGCAGATTTTAAGTTAAAAACGATGGGGTCATTATCGGAATCACTCGCTTTGACCTTATAGAGATAGATCGTACCCTCTGTGGAAGTGGGTGGCGATGAGATAATAATGGGCGAGCTATTCGATATAATAACAGGTTCGGATTTTTTGGGGGAACCCGGGGTTTCTCTGTCATCCGGTGTCACCGTGACTCTAATCGAGTCGCCTCTTTTAAATTGAGTTCGCTCTAAAATTTCTGTCCTTTCCTCATTGAGAACGACTCCGTTCTTTTCCCATTGATAGGTATAATAAACAAAGTCCCCATCGGCATCAAAACTCTTTACATAAACTCTTAAGTTATCTCTGGAAAAAGCCATCTTTGGTTCGATCCGCACCTCTTCAATCATGGGCGGGGAATTGAGGATTTTCACCGGATCGGATAGGAATGGCTTCCCATCCACTTTTCCATTAGAGGGGGTCACCTTCACCTGGATGAGGTCTCCCTTTCTAAAATTCCCGCTTTTTAAAATACTCTTATTCTCTCCGACAATCTCTTCACCATTTCTCATCCATTGGTAACGGTAAGTAACAGGATTTCCATCCGGATCCTGGCTTCGGATGACTAAGTCTAATTCACTCTCTTTATTAGGTTTATCTGGGAAAGTATTAACAGACGTAATAACAGGAGGGGAATTGGTTTTGGATTTAAATTCTCTCTCTCTCTGACCTTCGCAGGACAAAATAAGGACAAGGGAAAAGAGAAAAGAAAGGATGCTCAAGATTCTAAGGGATGGCCATAATCGATAACGCTTCATCTTTTTGAATATAGAGGTAAGCACTTCTCTCTTTTTCACCAACATATCAAAAGAAAACCAACTACAATTTACTATATCATTGTCCAAAGGAAAACTCAAAATATAGACTCAAAATATAGAAATTGTGGCAACACTTTAGCTCTTTGAAAAACCCTAAATTAGCCCCGGATCCGATAGGCGGGACATCCTTGTCCCGCCAAGACGGGGTTAGAAAACCCCGTCTATCGAGATGAAAAAAGAAACTCTTTTCAAAAGGCTAAATTGATACAAATTGTGAGTGTGAAACAGATCTGCTTATTTTAGAAAACCATCCTCCAACCAGTGGGGATGATGCTTCTGGCCGTTGAAAGTGTTGGGGAATAAACGCCTCCGGCCACACCTGCATATCCTGTTACCGTACCACCGATAACGGTGAGGATGACCCCGGATGGGATGCCAGTACCGATGCCCATCAACCGATCCTCTCTCTTAATGACCGGCGTTTCTCCTATATCATTACTATCATCCAGGTTAAACGCAGCATTCCCTGTCTTATATTTCAGTGCATAGATTCTCCCTTGTCCTTCACCAACAAGGCAGATATCGTCTGGACTGCCCAAGGTGGGTGAGAAGGTTGTGTAATAGGCAGCTCCGGCGAAAACGACAGACTCGGCAAGGCACTTTTCACCGGAATTTTGGCTCAGCCTAATATACCAACCATTCTTTACTTTCAATTGATTGAGCAAGTCAAGTTTATCAGACTGAGATGCATTCGGATCTTGCAACAGATCCTGGGTGACATCAACGAGGTCATTACTCTCTGTTAATGGGGTGGTTGGGTTTTTGTCCTTGACAGCATAAAGGGTGTTGATAAAGCTGGTATCCTTAGGATTTTCCCGATCCCCTGTCCCAAAAAACAACATTTCAAAATTTCCACTACTATCCTTTTCAAGCGTCACATCAGGAGGATAAAATATCTTTCCACTGGCATTGAAGATAATCTTTCCTGTCCAACTGGTGGTTTGATTTACATCTCCAATATCGAATCTCCAAATTCTTCCTCCCATATCCCCAACGTAGAGCCTATCAATCTTACCATCTCCAGTGACATCTACCTGGGCGATCTCACTGGGGATAGAATATCTCATTTCTGAATTCTTCGTATTCTTTGAATATACCCAGATCGGGTTCCCTGTCAATATATCAACGACGTAGATTGCTGTGCCTTTGGCATCTGGGGGAGCCAGAGGAGGTTGAGGATCCTGATGGGTGTCGTCATATCCTCCACTGATAAAAGCCACCCACTTTCCCGCAGACCCATCTTTAATCATTCCAATTCTCGGGGTACCCCATGTCTGGCCCAATTCCTCATACCCTGTTCTGGAGGGACTAATTTCCCAGAGAAACGCGGGTGAGAGGGGGCTTGTAACGTCTAATGCAATGTATCGGTTTCCCCCTCTTCTGTCGCCAAAAATGATAACAGTTCGATCGGTGCCTGCGTACGCCTTCGGAGAACCATCTACGAATATTTGGAGGGTAAGTTCTTCATTAAACTTTTTCAAATATGGCAATAAGTTAGGGGGAATAAAAGCCCATAATTCTTCCCCTGTGTCATCATCGAAGGCATGGAGCATCCCGTCATTGGCTCCGGCATAGATCACAGATCGATCTGAATAATGGATGACCGTAGGTCTCGAATGGATAAAAGCCCCTAAAATCCAATCTCTTTTCTCATCGAAAATACCATTCTTATTCCAGTCCCAAGCATCCAGCCCATGGACAAATTTGATAATGTTGTTTTTATCGGTATCAGTGGTAACTGATAATGTTGTAGGGGTTATGGCGGCATTTGATAAATTAAAGGCATTTGATGAATGGGTCAAATCACTGTTTGTTCCCAGATAAGTGTATATTTTTCTTGGATTGGAAGTGAAATCCCTTGCGAACAATTTCTCGCCAACCCCTCCCTTATCGACCTCCCCTGCATCTACGACAGAACTCCAGTAAGACCTTGCGGTGTCACTAATCTTGTTCTGAGGGGTCATAACGAGTTCGGATGGGGTTTTAGCATCAATAATATCGCCTATTTTTAACGTTTCGGTATTTTCTGTGGCAATTCCATATTTCTTGATATTTCCTTTCCAAAAGCTATTTGTCGTTGGTTTAAACATCCCAAGATACATACGGTTCCCAGAACTTGTCTTCTCCATCTGGCTGATCGGGACGACAGGGGCTACATATGAGGTCGATTTTGCAAGGAGTGCAATAATATAGTTTCTGATGGACTCTATTGCATCTCGCAGTTCTGTAGCGCCCGTCGCCAAAAATGCATATCCAGATATTCCCATCTCTCCAGGGTCATTAGACTGAACACCACTATTCTCACTGGTACTGGCATAATAATGGGAACCATCTCCAAGGTTATGGGAGGACTTTGAAGAACTCTGACAACTGGTAATACCCGATGGGTAGCTCTGGCCATAAGGTATTGAATACATAGTGGTTATTGAATTGGTTTGGTTAGGATTGTCTGTCCCTCCATAGTAGGCAGCCCAGTTCAGCGTATTCATTAAGTGATGTGGCATGGTTGCACCAAATCCCACCACAAAGACCAAATATCCGGCATTTGCCAGTGCCTTTGCCTTGGCCACCGTCTCTCTTCTCCTCTTATATTGATCTGATTGGCTTTCACTTCCGGAGCCGCTACACGCTAAAGTGTCACTTCCGTCTGTGATGATAATCACAAATTTCTGCCGGCAGTTCGCAGCATTATCACCTACCTTCGAATTGTTAAGATAAAGATTGGCCTCACTCAATGAAGGTGCAACAGGTGTTCCTCCCGATGCACTTTCACCGCTCACACTGTTGGATGAAGAACTTGATGAAGTGCAACTGCTGTCACTGTTGCAATAAATATTGCTGTATTTCGTATTGATCGATTTAATAAGTGTATTACAACCGCTACTGTAATTATCTCCTGTATCGCTACCGCAGTCATAAAATCTCATATACCCCATTCTCATTTTTAACGTATTTTCGTCATCTTGATTAATAACGTTATTGCCATCCGCATCAAGAAAGGTGAAAACAGCCCTCTTTGCGGTGGCAAGTTTACTACAATTAGTATTAAAATTAATGTTATTACCATCAATTAGTTTCGTACCAGAGGTTTTATAAAAAGGGCCATTACATGATTCTGAGTCACCATATTTGGGACCTGAGGTCTGAGAAAGACCGGTACATTCATGTGTGTGACCTGTTCCTGATCTCGGATAAAATGGGCCGTCAATGTAACAGTCGGTGCCTGCCACATACATTGAATCGCCCGCAGGGGTCCATGCCATGCTTCCTGATAAATCGAGAACGATCAATGCATCCGGTGGAACCTGTTGCATACTTTGATCAAGGACATAGATATCCGTATCATGAGCCAAGGCTTGAAAAGAAAGACTTAAGAGCATTAATAAAATGACTAAATAGGTTTTCTTTTGCATGGTGATCAATATCCTCCTCACTGTTGGATAGGCAGTATTCTCAGTACTCTTTCCTCAAGTGTGCAAACGGATTTAATTGGACTGATTTCAACTTGATCCTTTCCTGAAGATTGGATCAGAAAATGATCATATTCAAGATTGATAGCGGTAAACCCTCCTCCCCTTGGTGCCCCTTTCCGATCTGGATCATAATTGACATTTACTTGGGCATTCGTAACATTCACATTTTGGGTGTCTGTAAAAGGATTATACTTATGAGTCGTCGGATCATAATTAGTTCTATTAAAATTATCGGTCCTCGCTGTAATCACGTTCACTCCACTATCGGCGGCATAAAAGGCATCTGTTGCTCCTCTTTTGTTCCCAGAAAGTTTAATTTCAAACGTCGAGGTAAACGTCGAAGCGATACCGATCAGTGTCAGGACGACCATCATGATGAGAGCGATGATAATCGCTGCACCTGTTTGATCTTCTAAAAAACACTTCTTTTTTCCTTTAACCATATCCTATACTCCTTATCTTGAATTGAGTTTGCCGGTCTCATCTATTAAAAGATAAATTCCTTAATGAAACCGCCGTGACTAAAGTTCTGGGTGTCACGTTCTTAAAGCGATCGTCATTCGCATCAGCCTTTTCAGGCCTTCCAGTTATGGTCACAGTGACGGCAACCACCTTCAGCGCCCCCACATTCGCTGCAGAAACCCAAGCGCCATCCATCGCCCCGTCTTCATTTTCATCTACACCATAAGTCAAATTGAACGCATCCACATTTTCTAATAGAATTTCTTGAGGTTGAGCCACATCATTGACTGTTAGCTGGCGGTACAATCTTGAGGTGGGAGCATCTCTCCAGTATTGCACTGTGTGTCTTTGATACGATGCAGTGCCGCTGTCATAATAGGCATAACTGACAGTGATTGAGCTGTCTGCGACCGGATAGACGATGGGGATAGTAATCGCAATCGGTGAAATGGGGCTATCGTCATCATACCCTGCCATTCGAAGATCCCTCAATAAAATATCCAGGGCACTTCTGACGGTCTGTTGAACCTCGGCGACTTGATCCTGGACCGTATAGGCTTTACTCTGGGCAATAAAGACCCGATATATCCCAGCAACCACGATCGAACAAATAACCAGTGTAACTAACAATTCAATGAGGGTGACTCCCCTTTCTTTAATTACCCATCCAGTCGTCATCTTTTTCTTTTCTCCATTCAATTTCTCCCCTCTTCTTTTCCCAGGAAAGAGACAGGGTGGCTCATTTATTGCGAAACCACTGAAAGCAGTGTCAACATATGATTTGTCTGGTCGGTCCAATTAATTGTAACGGTGATCGTTTTTAGATTTCCGCTTTGGACAACATTCCAACTCCGAGTATAATTAATTCCGGTAGAACCTGTCTTCAGATCTGGTCCCGGTGCGAGTGGTATATCTTGCCATCTCATCGCCCTAAACTGCTCTAATTGGTCCTGCGCAAATGTAGCCGCCTCGGTCAGGTGACCTCCAAATGAGGTATTCCTCGTTGTCGTCACCATTAAACCGGCTAAAGCCAACAACGATATGGATAGGATGACTAAGGATATTAGAATTTCAATTAGTGTAAAACCTTTTGATGTGATACACCGGTTCATGTAGCAGCCCTAAAATTGAATTTAGGATTGATCTTGCAAAACCCATACCAATATATTTCTTGATTTGAAATGGGAGGGGGGGATGATAAAATTATATAATCATTTTGATAGGTTACAATTTAAAAGGTAAAAATTTAGAATAAATAAACGATATTCACTGCTTTCTGCCAATTCTTTCCTCGGCAGATCGATATGAAAAAACTTTAATGAATTCAGACAAAAAATGCCATCACAAGAAAGGACTATTAAATTTTGATTAGTTAAAGCAAATTGAGATATAAACTTTTTCCAAAGAAAATGAAATGTTTGCATAATCGTTTTTAAACCAATGGGATACCTATCTGATTTATCTTATCATTTCACAATTCCCTTTCAACGATTTCGTATTCTTTAATTTTATATAACAGAGCTCGGTGGCTTATTTCGAGCAATCTCGCAGCTTGGGTATGATTCCCCTTCGTCTTCTTCAAAGCCTTTTTGATCAAATTCATCTCTAAAAATCTGGAGCCCTTTTTAATGGAATATTCTTCTTCAGCCAATGGTGCCAACCGAATTCCATTTCGAAAATCTTGAATTTCAACAGGTAAATTTTCTAATTCGATATTATCCCCATCCGTCAGTACGATGGCCCTTTCGATGGTGTTCTCCAGCTCCCTCACATTACCGTACCAAAGATAGCTCATCATCGCCTCCAGAGCCTTGGGATGGATGCCCACCACGTTTTTATTCATGGACTGACTGTATTTACTTATGAAATGGTTAATGAGCAAAGGGACATCTTCTTTTCTTTCTCGAAGGGGTGGAATATGGATGGGAAGGACGTTTAATCGATAAAACAGGTCTTCCCTAAACCGACCTTCGTTCACTTCCTTGGCAAGATCCTTCACTGTGGCGGTAACGATTCTTACATCGACTTGAATGGATTTCGATTCTCCCACCCTTCTGATCTCTCCATCTTGGAGTACCCGGAGGAGTTTGACCTGAAGCTGTAGAGGTAGTTCTCCAATTTCATCTAAGAAAAGGGTCCCGCCGTCGGCTTCTTCGAACAACCCTTTCTTCGTTCGAATGGCATCCGTAAAGGCCCCTTTCACATGGCCAAAAAGTTCACTCTCCAATAAATTCTCTGGAATCGCTCCACAGTTGACAGGGATAAAAGGTCTTTGGGATCGATCACTATTATAATGCAATGCCCTTGCAACCAACTCTTTTCCTGTACCACTTTCCCCTGAGATGAGAATCGTCGATTTATACTGGGCAACTTTTTTGATCACCTCAAATATTTTCTGCATCTTTTCATTTTTACTGACTATATTTGTAAAACTATACTCTTTTTCAACCTCCTTTCTTAAGAGTTCATTTTCCTTTCTTAATCGTTCCCTTTCTTCTGCCTTTTTCAGAGTCAAAATGATCTCATCCGGTTTGAAGGGTTTTGAGATGTAGTCATAAGCTCCTAATTTCATTGCTTCAATGGCAGTATCGACGGTGCCATAAGCCGACATCATGATAATCGGTGCATCCATTCCCATTTTTTGCACTTTACTCAAAAATTCCAAACCGTCCATTTGAGGCATACGGATATCACAAAGAATTTGATCAAAAGGGGAAACCGCGATCTTCTGTAACCCTTCCTCCCCATTTGAAGCCGTTTCCACATCATATCTCTCTTTTTTCAAAATGACGGAAAGCATATGTCTAAAGTTTTCCTCATCGTCGATAATGAGAATACGTTTTGGAATCATCTTTCCCTCCTTCTTGGAAAATAACGTTTCCGTGTCGATGATTCTCCATTTACTCCATCGGGTGCATAGCGATCTTGAATCAAAAAGGATTCTAGGCCCTATCGAACCTCATCGGGTTCGGGGGTGGACCATCCTCTCTAACATTTTATTGCTCGTGTCTCCCTCGGGTAGTCACGGGTAGTGACCCACCATAAAAGATTATGCAGCCGGAAAATAAATCTCGAAGGCAGAGCCCTTTCCTACTTCGCTCTCCACCCTTATTTTTCCTCCCATGGATTCAACAATCCTTAAAGAAATCGATAGGCCGAGACCTGTTCCCTTATCGGGTTCTTTCGTAGTAAAAAAGGGATCAAATATTCTTTCTAAATCTTCCCTTTCAATCCCCACTCCTGTATCAGAGATTCTTATTTTGACCAATCGTTCCCCTTTTTGGAATTTTGCGAGAACGGTTGATACGGGATCGAGTTTTCGCAATCGGGAATAATCCGATTCTATTGGATCTTCTCGACGCCGGCGTGAATAGAACTGCTGGAAAGAATCTTCCAATGGGTTCTCTATGAACAGATCTTCGGTTTGAATTCTGAGAATACCACCGCCGGGCATGGCATCAATCGCATTCAAAATAATATTGATAAAGACTTGAGAGAGTTGAGATTCGTCCACTTTGATCATCGGTAGATTAGGCTTTAGTTCTAATTGGGTCTCAATACTTGTAAAGATCTTTTGATAGGAGATTAATGAAAGAGTATTTTCCATCACTTTATTGATCTCCACATCGTGGATCTCAAATTTAGATGGCCGCGCAAAATCTAATAATTCTCGGACAATCCGATTGATGCGCTCGATCTCCTTTTCAATTCGCTTTAGATAATCCTTCGATTCCTCTCGATCCATCCCATCTTTTTCCAAAATGCTGGTATATCCAAGAATGGCCCCCAAAGGATTCCCGACCTCGTGAGCCACTCCCGCTGCAAACCTCCCGATGGAGGCCAATTTCTCCGTGCGGATCAGTTCCTCCTGAGCCTGCTTCAATTTCTTATTCGCCAATTCAAGGGATTTTAAATAATTGTCTATATTCTCTTGATTTTCCCTTAATCTCTCTATCATTCGGTTAAAAGAAGAAATCAGTTGCCCAATTTCGTTCCCAGAAGACACCTCAATTTTTTGACTAAAATCCCCCTCGCTGATTTTTTGTGTTAATCGTACAAGATCTTTCAGGGGTTTGACCAGGACACGAGAGAGCAAAAGACTCCCAAAAACGATCAGGACGATTCCATCAAGAATCATCGAGATCAAAATCATTCTTTGAGATCTCAATAAATGCATCATCACATCCCCAATGGGGATTTCCATTTGAATTCCCCCGGAAATCTTGCCCCGAACCCACAGGGGCGAATAGAGAATTAATTTCCTATAGTGCGGCGAAAGAAACCCTCCGGATTTTTCAATTTCATAATTCAATTGACCGAGGAGAATGGAATTTTTCATAATATCATTCGAATAGCTCTTATCGACCAGATCTATCCGCTTGCTGGCAATGACCTTCAGCTCATGATCTACGATCACTAAATCATAGAACCCCCTCTCCTTAATATAGATGCGAACAAAATCCTGGATCTCCTTCTTCAAAAAAGGATGGGTCAATGTATAATCTTTTTTATCCTTGGCCAGAAAGTCAATGATTCCTTGAAAATCTTGGACCGTTCCCTCCCCATTTTTTATCTTCTCTTGAATAAGATTCTTCTCATTGATCTTAGATGTAGTAAATCCAATCAACAGGATTGCCGCCAGCATGAGAAGCGAAATATTGATAATGACTTCTGTTCTGAGCCTCAAACCTATTTTTCTAAATAACCAATTCCCTTTCCCCATATTATCCTTTCCATTGTAAGTACCAAGAGATGATTTCATTTTGATAAAAAAGAGCCATCACAGCGCCAAAAAAGAGGAATGGTCCAAAGGGAATGGCGTATTTAAAATTTTTTCCCTTGAAGACCATGATAACGATCCCAACAATAGATCCAACTAAGGAACTCAAGAGAATGGTAAGGATTACCGCCTTCCACCCTAAAAAGGCACCGATCATCGCCAACAGTTTAATATCCCCCCCACCCATCCCTTCCCTTTTAAACAACCCCCGATACAAGGTGGCGACTAAAAAGAGGCTCCCCCCTCCCAATAATATCCCCATCAAGGAATTGAGTAAAGTGAGATGGGGGATGATGAGAGAACTTAGCAACCCAATACCAATACCCGGAATGCTGACCACATCAGGGATGATCTGGTGATAAAGGTCAATCACCGTAATGACAATCAATCCATCAACAAAAAAGAAATAGATGAGATAGCCCAACGAAGGGCCATACTTTAAGAACAACAGGAATGAACCGATGGCTGTGATTCCTTCCACTAATGGATATTGTATAGAAATCGGTTTCTTACAACACCGGCATCTTCCTCTCAACAAAAAATAACTGATCAAAGGGATATTGTCATAAAACTGGATCGGTTTCTTGCAATAAGGACAATGGGAACCGGGAGTAACGATGGACTCGTTTTTAGGTAGTCTGAGGATACAAACATTGAGAAAACTACCGACCATTGCTCCAAAAATGATGGAAATGACACTTAACATTGAATTTCTACCTATGGCACTCCAAATCTTGGATCATCCATCTCAGGTCTTCCACTCTTGATTTCGCCTTCGGGGCCGCTTCAATTCCTCTTAAATAAAAATACTTTGCCTTTTCTATATCTTTCATTCTGCTCAAATAAATATTTCCAAGTTCTTCATATGGATTGATGATATGGGGGGCCAATTCCATCGATTTGATCAATTCTGCAATCGCCGCATCATACTGGCCCATCTCTTTGTACAGCAATCCTAATCGAAAATAAAGATTGGCGTTCCTGGGATATTTTGATATTAGGTGTTCTAAAACCCCTTCACATTTCTTAAATTCTTTCTGCCTTTGGTAAAAAACGGAAAGATTGATTTTGACCGTATCATTCTCAGGGTTCAGCCAAATGGCTGTCATAAACTCTTTTAGAGCCTTTTCAGGTTGTCCCGATCTTCCATATACAACGCCGAGGTTATTCCGCGACTGATAATCATAAGGAACGCTCTCGATGGCTCTCCCAAGATATTTTGCTGCCTTTTCATCCATCCCCAAATCCATATACACCACACCCATTAGGGCATTGGCCGTATTACTGTCAGGATACTTCTCTACCGCATCGGCCCATAATGTATAACTGTTTTCCCAAATTTGGTTTTGGTGAATGGTCATAAAAGAGTATCCCATCAAAATGAAAAAAAATATTGCGATGGAGAGGAGTTTAAAAAAGCCTTCAGAAAATCTTTTGGCCCTGACTCGATAAAATTTATCAAAACCAATTCCCAAAAGAAAACAGTAAGACAAGGAGGCAATGAATACATATCGATCTGCAAGAAGAGTACTGATGGGGATAATATTAAGGTAAGGAAGTAAGGTCACAAAAAAGAAGAAGAGGGCGAAAAAGATGACCTTCGTCCTTTTCAAAGACCAGAGACTCAACCCGAACAGCAAAAAAGTGATACCGACGAAAAGGAAGGTTTGAAAACCCCAAATAGGGTTTGGAATAGAGATCGTGTAGGCGGCTGAGAAGTTAATCGTAGAGACGAGAAGCTTTATGTTATAGAGGAAGGCATAGGAACTAATAAGTAAATTATTTAAAAAAGAGCCACCACGGTAAGGTTTGATCCCCCCAGCATCCAACATGACTTTGATCAACACGGAGACAAAGATGAAGGAGATCAATGTTGAGATGGAAAAAAACAGCCAGTGTCTTTTCACAAAATCAATCCATCTATTTTGGGCCACAGCAATCTCGTAAATGAGAAGAACTGCAGGAAATACAATTGCAGAAGGTTTCGAAAGTATGGCAAAGAGAAAAGATAGAAGGACGAGAACGAGGTAAATAAGCTTCTTTCTGCCCTCCTCTTCTCTGCCCTTGAGGTAGAGATAAAAAGCAAGAAAGAAAAAGAATCCCTGTAGGACCTCCTTGCGGGCCGCAAGCCATGTGACCGCTTCTACATGAACAGGATGTGCCGCGAACAAAAGGGTCCCCAAAAGAGCAACCTGTGCATGGGAATTAGAAGTGACCCTATCTCTCAAATGGGCCGAAAGGCGATATAACGTAAAAAAGACCATAATGCAGGTAAGAATGTAAAAAAGGATATTCGTGATCCGATACCCCATGGGGTTTAGGTTCCAGATGCTGTAGTCAATCGCGTAGCTCAGCATCCGGACGGGCTGATAGGTATTGGCCTTTACATACGTGAATATCCTTTTGATCCCTTCCCAGCTCAGGTCTCGGATGGTGGAGTTCTGATAAATCATCCCGTCGTCCCAGTTTGTAAACTGGTTTCCCAACGAATTGAAGTAAAGTATGGCGATAAATACCGAAATCAGGAAACAGAGTCCGATTAGCTTGACGGGTTCCCTGTCAGCCACAACGCTTACCGTGCCGAACGGGTCAACTCCATTCCTTTTAGGCTCCATGTAAAAAATAATCTCCTTCCTTATCGATAAAGACCCTGAACCATATCTCTAAAAAGAGCAAAGCCCAGATCTTCGCCGAATGGTCGTAGCGTAACCCGATATGATCGTTTAGCAGACGCTCGATCCCTTCCCTCTTGAAATATCCCCGATTCAGAGTCTTAGAATCCAAAAGGATCTCGTAGATATATTCTTTTAATTCCTTTCTGAACCATCTTGAGATAGGAACACCGAACCCCATTTTCCTCCGTTTTAAAATGGCCTCCGGGAGAAAGTCGGAGAAGGCCTTTTTCAGGATAAACTTGGTCGTTGAACCTTTCAGTTTTAAATGAGATGGAATTCCGGCAACTAATTGCAGGAACTTATGGTCGAGAAAAGGTACTCTTGCCTCCAGCGAGTTCGCCATCGTCGCAATATCCATTTTTACAAGCAGATCCTCAGGCAGGTAAGTATTAATATCGACATATAGCAATTTAGCTAAGAGGTCATCCGCCTCCACCTCTTCATACTTTTGTAAAAGAAAATCCAGAGGATCTATGTTTTCAAAATTCTTAGTGAAATCCTCAGCATAGATATCCCCTTTTTCTTTAGCATTAAAAATTTTAATCTGTTCCCCATAATTCCTCGCCTGATCGACAGATAGTGATTCCATGAAATCCGCCAGACGGTTTAAAGTCTTTTCTTTCCAATGGAAGTAAGAAAATATTCTCAAAAAGGCTGGCATTAAGTATTTTCTGACTTTTTCTGGAATTTTAGTAAACAGGGCAACCCATTTGCTCCGCAAATATCTCCCATAACCAGCAAAGTTCTCATCACCTGCATCTCCGGTCAGGACAACCTTCACATAATCCTTCGTCATGCTCGCTACGTAGTATGTTGGAATCGCAGAAGAATCAGCAAATGGTTCATTATAGTTCCATACCAATTTGGGCAAAATTTCAATGGCATTGGGCTTGACGACGAACTCATGATGATCGGTTCCAAAATGGTTTGAGACCATTCTGGCGTAGGCAAGTTCATCGAAATCCTGCTCTTCAAAACCAATCGAAAAGGTTTTGACAGGTTGTCTCCCAAGCTTCGCCATGATTCCGACGATCAGACTGGAATCCATCCCTCCGCTTAAAAAAGCACCTAATGGAACGTCACTGATGAGTCTCAGTCGGACTGATTCCTCAAGTTTCCCGCGGATCAGATCACACCATTCCGATAGATTATGAGAAGCTTCTTTATTTGAGTTGAAATTAAGTCTCCAGTATCGTTCTATTCTAATATTGCCAGAGCCATCGTAGAGAAGGTAATGGGCTGGGGGGAGTTTCTTTATCCCTTCGAATATTGTATCCGGAGAAGGAACATATTGATATGTGAGATAGCTATGGAGGGCGCTTATATTTACCTTTCTTTCAACATCTGGGACCTGAAGGACGGCTTTTATCTCTGAAGCAAAGATGAAGCGACCGTTTTTATGAAAATATACCAGAGGTTTTTTCCCCAATCGGTCACGTGCTAAGAATAATCGGTTCAGGTTTGAATCCCATATCGCGAATGCGAACATTCCACGGAAACGATTCAGACAGTCCACATCCCATTCTTCATAGGCATGAAGAATGACCTCTGTATCGGAATGCGATTTGAATCGATGTCCATTCTTTTCCAGCCCTTTTCTTAGGTCTTGAAAGTTATAGATCTCCCCATTAAACACAATCCAGACGCTTCCATTTTCATTGCACATCGGTTGATGGGCAGCCTTTGAAAGGTCAATAATTGAGAGACGCCGATGGCCCAAGGCAACCTCAAAACCATTTTCCCATGACGGCAATTCGGAAGGCTCATTTATTCCAAAAAATTGATTTCCCCTGATCAGAACCATCCCTTGGTCATCCGGCCCTCGATGCGCTAAAACATCACACATTCTCTTAACGGGTTCGGGTCTTATACCTTTATTATAGAAGTCTATCTCTCCGCAAATTCCACACATAGATCGCCCTGTCATTCATTCCGTTGAATAAACCGTGTTTTCTTAGCTCATCACTTCCCGCCCGTGCGCCTAAAGGACCTCTACTCCTTCAGCGCCTCTGCAAAGAGCGTATCCCCAAGGTTTAAGACTTCAATGATTTTATAATAAACTTGATGGATAACCTTAAGGAAAGGGTCTGTCCTAAATCGGGTCAGCACGGACTCCGTCCTTTGAACCTTTTGAGCGCAATTCCTTTCGGATTTCACGGTCTGCCCGCGTGCGTCCTGATACCATACGATTGGGTTGAACCCCCCCGTCCTCGTGGATACTCTGGAGAATCCCACGTCACCGAGCATGCGCCCCATGTTCTGTGGAGAAAAATAGAACAGGTGGTCCCTTCCCACATAGCGGTACTTCTCTTTCAGGAGCCGAATGCTAAGACCATTCCAACAAGGAACGGATAATACAAAAAAGCCCCCAGGACGAAGAATTCGGAATACCTCCATGATCACTTCTCGGGGATTCGGTATGTGTTCCAACGTTTGCCAAGCGACAACTACATCAAAGAAGCCACTTGCGTATTTTGCATCATGAAGGGCTCCGGTCACGACGTTTAGTCCCTGTTGCTCTCGTGCAAACTGGGAAGAAAAAGCGCTCAGTTCTACGCCATAAGCATCCCACCCATCCTTTCGGCAGCAGACGAGAAAGCCACCCGCAGCAGCCCCGATCTCAAGCAATCGATTCAACTTCCGGAAATCAAGAAAACGTTTTCGGTAATCCGGATAATCCCAAATCGCCGCAATCGATTCCGGGAGCACAAAGATCTCCCTCCCATAGGTGTCGTATATCTCCTGAAGCTCCTCCTTTTCGGGCTGTGGATTGATGTAGACAAGACGGTCCTCTCTGCACTGGACGAAGTTTCTTGCTTCCTTTTTGAATAGTTTGACCGTATCTTCTTTATTGCAGATAGGACAAGTAATTTTAGGGCTCAAGGTCTCCCCCCTATTGTTTCTACCTCTTTTTGATATAACCACTGGCTCATCTTTTTAAAATAGCCCGGGAGATCGACATGAAGATAGGCACCGATCAAACCGATCATTATCTTTGCCTTAAAAGACCAACTCACTCCTCTTCGTGAGGCCCAGCTCCTTTTTCCAAGCTCAATCGCTTCGGCCCAACTTTCCCTTGAAAGCTTGATCCAGGCAAGCGAGAGGTTGGCGATCACTCCCCGGTTACGAATGGATTCGGACAAACCAAGTCGGGTCAATTCATCATCGTAAATTTCTACGAAATCATCGCAGTACTGAATGAATGCTTTAAATATTTGTTCATTTCGATTGATCGTCACTGATTGGGGATGTCTCCTCCAGAAACCTAAAACTTCTGGAATATATTCGAAGGTTCCATTGAGAGCTAATTTCATCCAAGTCGGATAATCCACTAAAGGTAAGTACTTTGGCTGAGTGAAACCCCCTATATCGAGTAGAGCCGATTTTCGTATCATGACGCTTTGCGAGCCAATTGGGTTAAATCCCTGGAGAAATATTTTGAGTGCCGAGCCTATCGGTCTGTTCCTCAACTCATCAGTTTTAAAAAGGTTAGGGTAAACGACCACTCTGTCATCAAAAACATAAGCATATTTGCCGTGACTCAGTACGACCTGCTCATTTTTAAACACCGACTTCTGGACCTCAAGCCTATGGGCGGGGATGTAATCATCTCCCTCCAATATCAGTATCAATTCTCCTTTGGATATCTGGAGGGCGTGGTTATAATTTTCTCCGAGATAATTGATGCCTCGATGTTCTGTCTGGAGATAAACGATTCTCGAATCCTTATATCCACCGACAATCTCGGGGGTCTCATCAGTCGACCCATCATCCACAATGATCATTTCCCAATGAGGATAGGTCTGGTTCACCACACTCTCGATGCATTTAACAATGAACTGTTCGTGATTATAGGTCGGCGTAATAATACTTACACAAGGATTCATTTCCTCTTCCGTATTCTTATTCTTCTCTTCAGGTTGCTTTTCTCAGCAAGGTGATTTGCTCAATCCATTCCCTGGGATCATTTCCTTAACCATTTCCCTATAAACCCTTTCATATAGATAGGCCTCTTCTTCCATAAAAGGGGGCAAAAAACCCCTCATTCTCCATTTCACTTCATTCAGCTGGCTCGATTCTTCCACGACATTCCTGAGCTTAGTTGCCAGGTCCTCGTGATCTCCAACTCTGAAGGTAAACCCTGTTATTGATTCCTTTACCTTTTCCGCTAAACCACCAATGTTGGATGCAATCACCGGGACATTACAGGCAAAGGCTTCGTGGATGACAAATGAATAGCTTTCGTAGCATAACGATGGGACAATCAAAACATCTATCCCATTCAGAACCTCTCCTACCTTCTCTCCCTCATACTCACCGCAAAATATTATCCTGTTATCTTCACCCACCAAATCCTTTAGATATCTCAAATAATCATCCTTTTCCCATTTCCCATATAATTTCAGTTCTGCATTTTCAGGATTTAACTCCCTAAACGCTCTAATCAAAACATGGACACCTTTATGCGGCTGAATACTCCCACAATAACCCAAAATAATCTTTCCCCCATTTCGATATATTCTCTGATTCTCCTTGACAGAACGGTAATCGAGCCCGTGTGGTATAATTCTAATTTTCAAATCTGGAAATTCCTTTTTGAATACGGACGCAAGAAATATTGAGGGCGAGACCACCTCTTTCGCCGCAAATAGGATATCTTTTGCCGTCGATAAACGACGCTTAATGAGCTCGATAGGAACTTCACGACATAGAATGGCGCACTTGTCACCTCCCTCAGGCCCATCGCACAATACCTCCGAATTCGTTTTCAAGACGAATCTTGGACAGATCAACCAAAAGTCCGTCAAGGTCAATAAATAGGGTACCATCGATTCTAATGCTGCTTCAGTAAAAGAAATAAGTCGCATCGGATGACCAACATGAATCAAATCATATTTTCTTTCCTTCTTAAGAAACCGGGACGCAAAATTGTATATCCCCGAGTCTTCACATGCCGTGTGGAGATTTACAGGGGCGGCCTTATGTTTTACACCAATTACGGGTAAGGATTTATAAAAATACTCTTTGGCAAAAATCCCTCCATCCTCTTCAAACGTTTCTCCCTCACAAACATTATACGTTACAATCTTCACAAAATTTCCGGCCTTTTGGATCATAGAGGCCACGTTCATCACAAACCTCTCCGTCCCTGTACGAAACTCGGGGAAGAACTGATGGACAATATAAAGCACTCTCAGACTCATACCCCCTCAGTCAATATGTTGTTCATCTCCTCCAGGTATTCCCACTGGCTCGAATTACCTGAATCGGATAGATACAAATACGCCAATTGTCCGCCACACTGTAAAGCAAATATCTTGTAACAAGAATCCACAACCTCCTCAAGCACGCATTCGGACACGTTTTCATATATTCTCGACGCATAATTCTCCAAGAGATTGAGGTGGCATAGAAAAGATGGAAGGATCCCATTTTCCCTTGATGGAAACCTACGGCATTCAATTTTTCCATGATCGATTAAACTCTTCATAAATCTGAATAATTCTCCATCTTTCACATAATCTTCCCTAAACCAACCCCAATGACCATCACCGGATTCCAAGACAGTTCTTATCTTTCCAAATAAAGTGTGGATGTCTATAGGTAATTTGAAGTTTTTGACATCAACAGCCAGCTTGTTGATATCGCACAGCAGTGAAAAAAAATCCTGAAGGAGCTTCTTGTAATCTCTGAATTCAGAATAACTAAGAGAGTTGAAAATCTGCGATAGAAATTTCTTATCCACATAAGCCCTCTTCAGGAAGTAATACGGAGAGCGATGATGCGAATGCATCACACGTGTCGAATACAAGAATCCAAGTCTATGGCCATCCCGGATGAGTCGCATTCCTAAATCCAAGTCTTCACCATAATTCTTTTGAAACTTGTACTTTTCAAAAATCTCTCGCTTGATTAACGAACTTATGTTATTAATCTGTGAATTTGACCTTATCCCTATCGGGAAGGAACAGCTTTTATCCCAAGACAGGATTCGATCCTTATCCAGGTTCAATGTTTTATAGTGATTCCAGGCAAGCATCCCGTAAAAAAGATCTTGTTCTGAACTCGGATATTCTGCACAGCTTACAGCAACAACGTCATTCTCCTCGAGTGCTTTCGCCATTTCCCAAAGCCACTGATTTGAAAGTGGCAGAGCGTCCTGCACCATAAAAAGCAACAAATCTCCTGAAGCGCCTTCAGCTCCTCTATTTCTTGATAACGAATGATTGAATGTTTCGGGAGCAATTTCGATAATCTTAGCCCCTTCTTTCCTGGCAACAGACAATGTATCATCGGAGGACCCAGAATCGACGATTATGATTTCGCATTCCTTCAACCCTCTCTGACTTCGTAGTTTTCTCAGTAGATACTTAAAATAGTTTCCAGCATTCTTTGTGGGAATAACCACCGAGATATTCCTATTAATAAATGGCAGACTGTCTTCAAAAGAGATTAATTCAATCTTTGGAATAAGGAGGGGTTTGATCTCAGGCAGGGGTGGTAAATTTGCCTCTCTCACCTTCATCAGTATTGTCTTTAAAGTATTCTTCAGGCCATAACTCCTGAGGTGATGAAGATACTTTTTCAGAGTTTGCTCATTCAATTGAGAAACCAAATTCTGAATTCCCTTGATCAATATCTAATCCTTTCCTTGGATGAGGGGTATGATTCTTGGTCCAAGATAGTCTATTTGAACTTCAATGCGCACTGAACTGGCCGCTCCAGAGTAACAATTCATTCAATCCTTTTTATCCAAATACTTCCTCCGCAGTTCTTGAGGCATAGTGGCATCTCCTTCAGGAATTTGTCGCGATGAAATAATTCCATAAAATGATTAAAAAGTACTACCTTAAATGCTTTATTATACTGCAAAAAGGCGCGAAGCATATAATCTTCATTAAACGCTCTACCTTCGTAGATCCATTCCTTAGGGTACTCGAATGGATAGAAGACATCGTGGAAATGGACATAGATCCCTCGATTTGTATGCGGCAATAGTTTGAAAAAAATATAGTTTACGTCACTATCCACCTTAGAGACATGGGTCGAATCAATAATGACCATATCCCCAGCAGACAGCATGCAGAACTTTTCAACTTCAATATCCTGTAGTCTTTTTTGAAGGATCTCAATCCTGTCTTTGTCGCTGTTCTTAATTAGGGAGAGCAATAATTGTGGATAGGGATCGATAAACGTGCAAGATATTTCATTGCCAAAAAATAGTTCATTTGTATCCAAGATAACGCATGATGAGTACCCTGACCCGACTTCTACAATCTTCTTTGGCCTTATGTGTCTCATCATGCAATACAAAAAGATCGCGTCAGAATATGAATAGCTTGGGTTTTCAAAACAATACCGCAAGTTCTCCTGCTTGTAACTTCCAAAGGGTAACTCTGCATAATATTTCCTAAACTGATTCAGCAAATCGAGTTGTTCAGCTTCCCAAAGGTCAACTCCTGGAATTTCCTCTTCGATAATCCCAAAGATCCTCTCTTCATTGCTTCTTACCTCCGATAATGAAGCAATTGGAGAATAGTAATGCCCAGGTGGTACCCATGTCTTATATTGTTCTCTATTAATAAGGGCGTGCTTTAGGGATGCGAATTTATTGATTAGATTCTTTAGCATCCTTTCGTTCCCCCAGGGACCTTGGCTCCACTGTCAACGTCTCTCTGTCAATGGCTACTACTGGAATCCAGTCTGCATTGAAAGCGTTCCGGTTTTCGGCGCTCACGGTCCGATCCCTTCATTTTCAATCTACCTTCGCCCGCATACTTTTATCACTAATCGATAGAGGCCTCGGAATGGTGTCGTGATCCTCCAACTCCAGGAGCTAAACACCGAATTCAGAGCCGCTTCCTTCACAGCAAAATCCATTTTCAATTTTCTAATAATGATCTCCAGTTCATTAATCCTGTTCTGGAATTCTTCAATAATTGTTTTCTCGGTTTCGCTTCCCAATGTTCCATTGACTCTATTCTCCACTGGCACAGCCTTCACAATAAATTGATAAGTCTGAGCTTCACCGTGACGTTTCAAAAAAGACAGCAAACTCTGCGGGTATTTTTCCAGGATGGTTTGAAATTCTGTATCCTCAGGCCTCTTCATTACCCGATCCCATAGAGCGATTTCATAGCCCGTGCTTCTAAACAGTGAAGCAATGCTCCCTTTAGTAAAAAATCTAAGATGCTTCTCATCTAGAAGCCCCAGTGTGCGATAGTCGAATTTCCCATCCAGGAGCTCGAGAACCACTGAAATATGCGCGATGTTTGGAATGGATGCCAAGATGTAGCCAAAGTCTGATAGAAATGGACGAATCGCCATCAAGATTTTGGCAGGGTCCTTGAGGTGTTCGAGAACATCACCAAAGATTACAATATCGTACTTCTCATTGCCGAGTACTTTGGCATAGTTCATTTCCTCCATATTTCCAACAATGACCCTCTCGCAATATTTTTCTGCCTCCCTCGCCGCTTCGGAGTCTATCTCGACTCCGGTGACAGAACAATCAAACTCTTCCCTCAGTAACTTTGATACATAGCCCGTTGCGCAGCCAAATTCCAAAATCTTCTTTTTCTTTTCTACAAGTTTTATCAGCCTAGCAAGCGCATTATCTGTATTCAAGTCGATTTTTATTTTTGAATATTTACACACAGCCCTTGCCTCGCAAGCAATGCATAATTCTTCGAAAAGGAGCACCCAGTTTCCAAGTGGGACTCTCTAAAATAGCCCTCTCCCTTCCTTCCAACGCTTGTGTTTTTTCGAAAGATTTAATTGCATTCTCATATATATACATAAGTTCATAAAGCCTTTCTTCAAGCAATGTCTCTTCAGCAAGATAGATCGATCGATTTCTTCGCCGGCATTCTGCCCACTCACGGAAATTGCCAATATTCGAGTCTCTATAGGAGGCAAACACTGAAAGGCGGTTCCAATCCATATCTTTCATGTCAATCAAACCAGCTCTGATCGCATAGCTCCACATCTCCGTCCCTGGCATCGGCATGAGAATATTCACGGAACAGCGTGGAGAAAGTTTTCCGTCCACTATGTTCTTTAGGATAAATTCGTAAGTGTCCCTTACGTCATCTTCGGTTTCCGTTGGTGTTCCAACGATGAAGGAACATCCCACGGGAATTCCATATTCGTAAACTGTGTCGATTGCCTTCTGATTCATCTCGACCGTCATCCTTTTGCCCAAGATCTCCAAAACCCTATTTGATCCTGACTCGGCGCCGAAACTTACGCCAATCACGTTCATCCTCTTTAAGTCCTTACACAATTCCCCGTTCACCAGATTGCCTCGAACGGGAAGAGTAAAACCCACTCTTTTATTTATTCCCTTGTTTTCTAAGAGTTCCACAATCTTTTTAAAACGGGCGACGTCCCCAATGAAGAGGTCGTCCCAGATAGAAATATTTCTTGTTTTCGGGAATTGCTCCAAGATGAGCTCAATCTCTCGCACCACATACTCAGGACTAAAAAAGCGAGTCTTTTCCCAAAAGGTCGCGCTGCTACAAAAGGTACATTTATACGGGCATCCCCGAGAAGAGCAGAGATATGGATCACTCTCTTTTGACCGATAGGGGAACGGGATCTTATCCAATGGGTTGATTAATTCCCTTTTTGGCGTTCTTGTCATCTTCCCGTCTTCACGGAAGACTATCCCCTGGATCTTCTTCAGGTCATTAAATTTCGGATGCATCCTACTCTTCATAAAGCAACGGATGATATCAAAAAAAGTCTCCTCTCCTTCACCAATAACACCTATATCGAACTCATCGGAAAGGGTTTCCGGCAGATAGGTTATATGATGGCCCCCTATAATCGTAATGATCTCCTTGTTCTTGTCTTTTATGTGGCGGGCTATCCCCTTAGCCCTTGCAAAGTCCTGGGAGGTCGAGGAAATGCCGATAATGTCAAATTTCTCAAAACCTTCCATATTGTCGAGGAAGCAAATCTCTGCAGCACTGTTCAGGTGCTTGTCAAGATAGGCCTTGAGATACCCATAAGATAACGGCCTATACCAGTGCACGTCTATTTCGTTACTCGCTACAATAAAGCCAATCCTCATTTCACTTGCCATCTGTGGTCAATTACAAGAAGCCCCTCTGCAAGAGAAGGGCCTTTCACGCTGATCTTGCAGGCTTTGCTGACATAGGCAAAAGGCGTCACTGCCATGCTCTCAAAGAACCCAATATCCAAATAATAGGTTCCACTTAAGAGATTGATGTTTGGATATTCCACCGCAACTTCACTCATGCCCAATTTCTGTTCTAGCTTTACTCGATCGAGTCCTGTGTGAAGGCCAGAAATGCAAATGTTGTCGCCTGTAAAAAGAGCGATCCCAAAAATAAGATCTTCCACCTGCTCGATCAACATGTACCTCACCCGAACAACAACGGTCTCCCCAAAATTGAATTGATTCTTTTCATTACCATTCTTATCCTCAGTCCATGCTTTAATAATGCTTACCTTCTCTCCTCCGACGCCCATTCTGGACACTTCTCTAAATCGCACATTTTTCATATTATCAACACAGAGGTCAACGACTTGGTTAGGATTTCCAACCATCTCTACCCTTCCATCATTCAGCCAGATGCACTTCTGGCAGATTCTTTTAACGGTCTCCATTTCATGACTCACATAAATGATAGTTTTCTTATTCCGTTGTAACTCTTTTATCTTCTCTGTGCACTTCATTCTGAAACTGAGGTCCCCCACAGCCAGCACCTCGTCAATCAGTAGAATGTCTGGATCACACTGAACTGCAATAGCAAAACCCAATCTCACAAACATCCCACTTGAATAATGTTTTACTGGCGCATCGATAAAATCGCCAATATCTGCAAACTCTACAATAGAATCAAACTTCTCCTCCACATCTCTTTTCTTCATCCCCAAAATAGCTGCGTTGAGGTAAATATTCTCCCTGCCGGTTAGTAACGGATGGAATCCAGCACCCGCTTCGATGAGTACCCCTACCCTTCCCTTTATTGTGACTCTTCCTCTATCAGGCCAGAAGATGCCGTTAAGAAGCTTCAGCAATGTCGTTTTCCCCGACCCGTTGGCGCCAATTATTCCTAATGTCTCACCTTTTTTCACATCAAACGACACATCGTCTAAAGCCCAGAATTCCCCCTTTCTTAACCTCTCTGAATGGGAAGCCAGTCCGAACATGTTCCTTCCGATGTCCATCATGCCATAATACATTGATTTCTTTAAGAATTTGCAGTATTTCTTTGATAAATGTTCTACCTTAATTACTGTATCGTTATCCATTTCAGATTCTTTCTGCAATTCTCGTTTCAGTAAGATGAAATGCAATCAAACTGACTAAAAATACAAGGACAGAAAGAAGGCTCGCGACTGCGAATCCTTCCCATTCATGAATTATTCCACTCAAAACAAGGTCCCTCGGCACAGAAATCAAATAGTAAAGAGGATTGTAGGTTGTTACTTTCGCCAGGATCCCCGTATTCGGTTTAGCATATAGAATTGGTGTCAAAAACATTAAGAACGTTAGGAACACTAAGATTATATTTCCGATGTCTCTCACTATTCCATTCAAAATAGATATCATGAACCCCAATCCGAGCGTAAGGAGCATTAAAGGAATTACCAATACCGGGATCAAGAATACCGCGAAACTCGGCGCAATCCCATACCATGTGAACAAGATGCCTACGAGAATAATCTGGACAAAAAACGACACAACGGACTTCCCAGTGGAACCAATCACCAGCGACTTCTTAGAGAAATTGATTTTCAGTATCATGGAACCTGCACTAACCAGAGAATTCGAACCTGCAACCAAGCTTGTCGAAAACAACTGCCAGAAGGCCATCCCAAGCATTGCGTAAATTGCATACGGAGCATGAGTATCATTGATGCTAAATACACCGGAGCTATTCAACGTAATAAATGTGCCAACACTTGCGAGCGGTAAGATGATCGCCCACAAAATCCCAACAAAAGATTGCTTATACATGGACAAAAGATCTCTTTTGAATAGTTGATAAGTTAGCCATCTGTTTTGCCTGAGTTCCTCATAAATCTCCTTGAAAATACAGAGATAACCTTTCTTGAGGGAGTTATCTGGCTCATAGATTGTTTCAATCATTCCACCCAAAACGATGCCTCCTATGATCGGATCACCCCTGTCACAGTCTGAAACATTCTCTCTTTCCAGTCGAAAATAAAGGCGTTCTTTCTTTTCTGGCACAACCCTTCGATTTTCTGAAAATACTGTTCGTCGCAGAACAATTGTCTGATCTTACTGGCAAGGGCTTCCTCGTCTAAAGGATGAAACATTAATTCTTCATAATGAAGTATGTCCTCAATCCCGGGGATATTGCTACCCAAACAAGGTAAATCCGTTCCAAGGGCCTCCAGCATTGCGTTCGGCATGCCTTCGCTTCTCGAAGGCAAAATAAAAAGATCTCCGGCATGAAATATTCTCCAAAGTTCTTCTTTTTTGAGCCATCCTGTAAAAATCACCTTTTTCTCAAGACCTAATTTTCTTGCCAATTCTTTCAAAAAAATCTTGTAACGAAAATCCACCTTTTTAGAGCCCTCCCCAACAACCAAGAGGAACAAATTATTCATTCCGATTTTCGGTAAACATTTTATGAGAATTTCTATGTTCTTACCTCTATTGATAATGCCAGCGGTTACCAGAACCTTAGCTCCTTCAGGGATGGCAAACTGAGTCCTCGTCTGAAACATTTCCTCCTGAAGTAATATTGAAATCGGAGGAACATCGTTGAAGAGAACCTCAACGTCGATCTTTTTCTTTTTCCCGATGACCCTGGTAATTTCCTTTTGAATAGCCGTGTTGACTGTGATGATCCGATCTGAAAAAAACAGGCCCAGATATTCGATCCATTGATTTAGCCATAAAAAATATTTGCTTGAATCCCGCATATCCAAACCATATACTGAGTCTCCCCGGATGAATGTGACCATCGGTTTCTTCAAAATCCATTTGGGGACCGACAAGATAAACGCATACAGTGAACCGAAAGCCACAAACAGATTGATCTTTTCTCGCCACCCTATCCACAATGAATACAAAGGAAATAAAAATAAAACTATTAATTTGGCCACCCAGCCATTCCCAAGTTTAAATGGAAAACCCGCCACTTCGTTATGATAAAAGGGATTTTTGATCTGGATCGGGGTTAGGGACAGACAATGCACCTCGCATTGCTTCTCCAAAAAAGCTTCTATCATCATTTTGAATCTGTCATACGACCCTCCCTTTTTTAGAGTATACATTGCAGTGATTATCTTCATCCGAATCATCTAAAATCCGACTATATTATTGGTAATCGATTCAAGGTATCTTTTTCAAAATTAGGGAAAACAAATGTCCTTTATGCAAATTGATCCTCCGTCTAAAAAAGTTTTAAGTTTTTCCTTTTTAAGATTACTTTCTGCCGAAGAAGTGATCAATATGCCGTGAGGTTTGAGTTCCTTAATTCGGCTAACAGGTTCAAGTTCGTAACCAAGGATAATTTGAGGTTCAAATTTCTCATCATCCTCAACAATCCCAACCAACTTGAGATTGACTCCTTGAAGAGTAATGTAAGCAACTTCCATCTCATCGCTGACTCCGTAAAAAACGATCCGCTGCAGACCATCACGTTGCATCTCTAAAAGTCTCCTGCTGATAATTTTCTTCAATTCCGAGTAATGTTGAACGGTGCAAGAAATCAGGTGGAGAGTGAGTTTTGCTTTCTCTGCAAAACCTTTCGGGGTTAAGTAATAACCCATCCTTCTGCGATTTAGATCTCGGATTCTAATCCATCCTTTTCGAGCCATCCTCCTTAAGCAAGCATTCGTTACCCCTAAAGCAATGCCGAATTTATGACTCAACTCTCGCTGTGAAATGATCGGGGTCTTCTCCAACTGTTCCAGAAGTCGGAGGTCTCTTATTTGGTTCGAGGGTTTAAAAATGTTAAGTTTTTCGCTTATCATCTGTTATCCTTGGAAACTTTTTTAAATTAAAGGACAATATTTGTAAACCGTTCATCACTTGAACATCAAAGTGAAAAAAAAATAACAGCCTAAGTAAGTAGCTAAATTATAAAGATAATCTGTAATAATGGGTTTCTCGTGAGCATAAAAATATTTAAAGTTTGTTGATTTTGCTGCAATCCCTATGCCATTCTCAATTTCAGGAACTCAGGAATCTAGCATATAGCTCTTTAATCCTCCTGACATTCACTGGCCAGAGTGCTTTTTCTTCTACAATGAAGAGATTATTTTCTCGACTTTTTTCCAACAATGCATGATTACGAATGGCATCAATAATCCTCCTCGCCAAAAATCCCTCCTCGTCTGTTGGGACCAAAAATCCATTCTTACCATTAATAATCCATTCTCTATTTGCAGGGATATCTGTCACAATGGGAAAAGCCCCTGATCCCATTGCCTCGAGTAATGAAATTGACGTCCCATCGTACAATGAGGTTGAAACGTAAATATCCGTTTGAGCCAAAATATTTGGCATTTTCTCGTGAGCAACCCGTCCCAAGAATTTGACAGATGAACTGACATTTAAATTCCTTACTTCCTTTTCAATATTTTGTCTCTCAGGCCCTTCCCCAACGATGATAAACTTAGCCTCTGGCTCTTCGTTGAGAACAACGGGAATCGCTCGAATCAATAAAGAAACATTGTAGATCGGTAGAAGGTTTCGGTTGGTAAGAATCGTGAAGGACCGATTCTTCAAGTCCCATTCACGGTTCTTGCCAACCTCCAAGAACGTCGCGTCTATCCCCATTGGGAATACGGATATTTTTTCTCCTCCAATGCCCAGTTGTTCTATCTCCTTTTTCTGGACCTCTGAGACACACGTGACATGTCTTGCCCTCCTGCAAACATAAAGGAATGCCCTTCGGAGCAGGAAAGATCCCGCCATGGCCATTCTAAAGTCCGAACCATGGATCGTGACAATAAGGGGCCTTCTTAGGAGAACTCCGGTTAAGGCACCAATCAGACCCGTTGGAATAGCCCAATGGGCATGAATCAGACGACATCGATGTTTTAGCACAACAAAAATCGTTAGAAAAAATCCTGTCATGTGGAAAAGAATCATCCTCAGATATGGAATCCTTTTGTACTCAATCAAGAGTTTGTTTCTTGCGAAAAAGGGAAACCGATAAATCCTTATGCCATTTTGCTTTTCGAAATAATGGCTACCATTATAAATTTTTGGAGTTACGACAGAAATCTCATATCCTTCGCCTCGCAAAAGGATAGCCATTTTTTTAATAAAATTACCTCGATAAGAGGAGCTGAAATCGGGATAGGCATTAGTGATAAAGAGAACAGATCTTTTCATAAGGAAGCCATGAATTCAGGAATAAAGAGAAACTAAAGGAAACCTTTCAGTATTTTCCTTTCATGCCTTCCTGCATTCCTAATCATAAGGAGGCCAGGAATACAGGAAAATTCAAAAATTCTTTAATTTCTTCTATTTCCTGCCTTCATGGGTTCCTTATAATAAGGAAACCAGGAAACCAAGAAATTATTTATGGATCACTCTCTTAACCTCAAGCACTTTTTTAGAGAAATTTATGATCAAACCATGCTCTTTTCCCAACGCCTTAAGGTAAGACTTCACGATTGCAAAATGAACATCTTCAATGTTTTTAACAGCCTTTAACTCAACGACGATCATATCATTCACTATGAGATCGAGTCTATGTCTTCCAACTTCAAAACCATCATATTTGATGACAACTTCTTGTTGTCTTTCAACCTGGAGATTTTATTTCTGCAATTGGATGATAAAGGCATTTTCATAGATCGATTCTAAAAAACCAGGCCCTAATTTTTTATGAACCTCGATAGCACATCCGATGATCCGCTCAGTTAATTCCTCATGTTCCAGTGTTTTTCCTGTATTCATGGCTTCTTTATGATTTCTTTTCTTAATTCAAGATTCTCTTTCTGGATACGAAGAATTTCTCTCCGGAGGGAAACAATTTGGAGCGCAATAAATCCAAAAGAGAGTATCTGGATCCCCCCTAAAATCAATAAGATCGCAAAGGTTATTAATGGTCTTCCTGGAGTTAGTGCTCCGGAGTATCTCAAATAAGCAACATATATCCCCATCAAGAGCCCCATTCCAAGCGTAAGAAGACCGAGAAAGCCGAATAGCATCATCGGTTTTTCAAAAGCAGAAAAAACAAGGTGAGAGATAGTCGTCTTTCGAAATTTAAATTTTGATTTCCCCTTTTTCCGACCTGTTAGTATGGTAGGAATCTCTTTAACACGATATCCAAGGATCAATGCCTTAGATAGAATTTCGAGATGGATCTCTTTCCCTTCCGATTCGAGTTCGAGAGAATCGAGAACCCTTTTCCGATATGCGCGGAAGATTCCTGTGGAAGTGTAAATCCGGTTGGGCATTGCGAATCTGAGAATCTTGTTCCCCAATCTGCTGATGCACAGTCGAAGAATCGCAACATTTTGGACTCCCCCACCTGGCATATAGGGAGATGCAAGAACGAAATCGACATCCTGTTCGGTTCTTAATGTTTTCATAAAATCAAGGATGTAGCGGGGATCATAACTCAAATCAGCGTCAATCGATACAACGATCTCCCCTTTTGATTCCCTAAACCCTGTCCGAAGAGCCATACCCCGGCCGATATTCTTCGAATGAGAAACTATCCTTACCCTTCCATTTTGTGCGGCTACTTTTTCCAAAATTTCAAGAGTATTATCGAGACTTCCATCATTTACCGCAATAATCTCGTAAGTCCCCTGAAAAGAAGCCAGTCCTTCCTCAACCCGCCGTAGGGTAGCTTCTACGTTCTCCGCTTCATTGAACATCGGGATTACGATCGAAAGGTCCATTTTATGTCGAAATCCTCATGGGACATTATCATCCATGTTCTTTGGAGGCCTTGCCGAACTTTTTGATCTCACGGGAATCATCGTTAACAATTTTCACTTCAATTTTTTATACCCATGAGACAAAAAAAGCAAGATAAATAAATTATCTTGCTTTCTATTGAGGTTCTTTTCATTTAAAGAATCTTATTTAGACCATTTGCTATATGAATTCGGATAATATTTATTATCGGAATCCCATTTTTGACCAAGATGGTTTATAAATAAATTTCCATCGGCTGCTTGCGTGCCAGTGGCCTGGGCTTGCGCAGTAAATGAATTAGTCAGTGCAACTGTAAAACTCAGATTATAATAACCGCTCACAAGGGAAACCCCATACTTGTCGAGTGTATTCTGAATTTGAAGGGCATACCTCCCGGTTTCTGCTCTGTACATCTCTTGGGCTGCCCTGATCTGTTCTAATGCAGTTTTTGCATCGGCTCTTCTGGCTCTCTGCATATAGCCGGTATAGACGGGTACGGCCACAGCAGCAAGTATTCCAACAATTACAATGACGACCAGTAATTCAATTAAAGTAATTCCTTTATCATATCTACAATGATCCACAAGCTGTCTCCTTTATTAATGGGTCTGTCTTTGTCTTAGATGGAGTGGGAAATCTGCAGACCATCCCCAATTCCAACTGAAGGAACCATCAGGCTTCGCGTCTGGCGTCAATGTGATCGTTTTCCCATCCACCATTGGATGAATATTTCGAACGGTTACAGTAATGACCCCATTAATAACAGAAATATCAGAAATTCTATCGACGGCCCCCAGGCCTACTCCTAAACTATTTATAACCTCATTCTTTGTTGCACAATTAGGCCAAGACTCTTGGTCCAGACGGTATGTCGAAACCGCACTTCCCACCATCGCCATTGCGTTTTCAACCTCAACCAATTTCGCCCTTATTGTATACCCCTGGTAGTAAGGTATTGCAACCGCAGCCAAAATTCCTATGATCGCAATAACTATCAATAGTTCGATAAGGGTAAAGCCGGAATTAGAATTTTTCATTCGAAACCTTACTATCGCTAAGCAAAAAGCCCCACCCATAGGGTGAGGCTATAAATTACTAAATACATTCAACTGTTTACCGTGGACAGTGTCCCAATAATGCTTGATTCGACGTTTGCCTGATTCACTTATCACCATGTTCCACTATGACGAACCAAATAGATCGTGGGTGCCCTATGAGAACCCTGTAAAGGTCTCTTCGGGCACCAACGACGCTATCCTTACCTTCTTGGGACATACGCCGGAGGCATAGTAGCGCCACCAGACCAGGTCCAACTGACTGAATTATCAGCGGCGGCTGAGGGTGTAAGAATCAAGGATTGGCCGTTCACGGAGCTGTCAACAGCAGCTACGGTTGCAGTAATGACACCCGCGGTAACAGACATCGAACCGATTCTTAAAAGTGCACCAAGGGAAACCCCTAAGCTGCTTTGAATCTCAGCGATAGACCCACAAGTCGGCCACGAAGGTGGCTCTGTATCCTGATAATATGCTGCCACAGCGCTGGCCACATTGCTCATTGCATTTGTCACTTCTGTCATTTTTGCTTTAATGGTCTGTGTCCGATACATTGGTATGGCAATGGCCGCTAAGATACCGATGATGGCAATGACGATCAACAACTCAATTAATGTAAAACCTTTTTCTCCTTTTTTTCTTAACATAATTGAAACCTCCTTTTTTTGTTAAATTGATGAATGGAATTTTGTTTAAAAACGAGCCTCAAACTACCCAGATACTTTTTAGTCTCTTGTTCCCACCTCCTTTTCCAAATTTTTAAAGTAATACAGCATAATTTATGCCAAAACAATCAGAGTGTTAAAAATCCAGTTCTATTTTTTTAACTACTTAATATCAATAAAGTTATTGGTACATTATGAATTTTACCCTTCTTCTTAAACCCATATTTGACTATCCAAAAAACCAAATAAAATTACACAATTTGTCTTTCGACTGACAAATTTTGTCAATAGCGAACCAAAGACAAAATGGATCTTTCCAATACCTATCTTAAAAAACCGTCTTCCTATGAATGATGGCCTCGTAAAAAGTCCAAAAACTGTCACTCCGGTGGAAAACGGAGTCCAGAACCAATTGAAATAACTGGATTCCGGCTTTCGCCGGAATGACGAAAAGAGGACTAAACGGACTTTTTACGAGACCATCATGAATTGTCCTACAATGATTTTCAGTAAGAGTTCCACCTCCCGAACGCTACTATTTCCCTTTGATCAAGACATTTGGAGATGGGGCTTAGTCCCGATAACTGTCCAACTGTATCCATGACGATGGTGGATTCGAACATTAGTGAAACCTCCATCGATCAGTAATTTCTCAGCCTCAAACCTGGTGTAATACTTTGCATATGAGGGATTTAGCTGATCGTAAATAGCCAACCTCCTCTTCTTTGGCGAATACCTTCCTAAGACTGACAACATGTATCTCCGTAAGGGTAAGGGCAATACGTGGCATAATTTAATATATAAAATCAATGGCCAATAGATTATTTCAACAAGAGCAACTAATACAAAGTGCGGCAAGTGTTTCGTAAGAATTCGGAGTGGTTCGATCAATGCAAGGTAAAGACTATTACCTTCTCTACCGTATAACCAAACAAAAAAGTGTCCTCCCGAGCGTAATGCCTTAAATGCTGCCTCCACAACCGGATCAGGGTCCGGTATATGGTGTAAAACCCCAATGGCGAAAATATAATCCAAGTCACCATAAGCAGGTAACTGATCTCCGGTTATTTTGAGGCAGGTCACCCTTTCTGGGTCAAGAATATTACGGCATAAAACCTCAAAAGCATTGGAGGGTTCAACAGCGATTACATGTTCGGCTCCAGCTGCAAGCAACATATTAACAATCCTTCCTGTTCCACTACCAATCTCCGCTACTTTACAATTTTTAATTTCATCTAATTTCAGAAATGGCGAAAGGATGTCAGAGAATAATTCAAGTGAACCGTAAAAACCTTCATTACCACGGTATCTTAGCCATTGTTCTCCAAAATCTTTTATTGTCTGGTTTTCGTTACTCACACCGTTCAACCCGCTGAGTTTTAAATTAACTCAAAATCTACTAAAGAAATTGTTATTAATTACCATTTCATAAGTTTTTTCTCTCTCCATATTTCTTCGTCTCTTCACCCACTTATGGCAACCCATTATAACATAATTTCCTTGTATTCTAAAAATAACTTGTGTAATAATTGTAAACTTAAATAAATTACCAATTTTATTCAATTGGCCTAATTATTGCTCTCTTTATCTTGGATATTCCGTAAAGCTGTTAAAATTTATTATTTAATCATTCCAGCTTTCCTGTCCTTTTTGAAGCCAGGATATCGTTACTAAGCACAAAAGGAGACAAAATTCCCTTTTAATTAATTTTTATCAAAGAGCTGAATTAGTTTCCTTTTAAAATCGAAATGGTTAGAGACACAATTAAACCTGAAGAATTCAAAGAATGGAATGAGAGAATGGTCATGAAGTATGATCCTGATGCATTTCACCACCATGCAAATCCCTTTGTCCGATTTACCGAGAAAAAAAGAGTCAAGGTAATTTTTAAACTAATGGGTGTTTCCCAGGAAGATCGTGTCATTGAAATTGGTTGTGGGGCTGGTAATATCCTTGAAAAAGCACCCCAAGGAAAGCTATTTGGAGTTGATATTTCATTTTTTATTCTAACCAAAGCGAAACAGAAACTGAATAAAAAGGTGTGCTTATTCCTGGCAGATGCTCAAACTCTTCCCTTTAAAGATCAGGTATTTACACGGGTTATTTGCTCGGAGGTGCTTGAACATCTCTTAGATCCCTTGGCTGCGGTCAATGAAGCGGCAAGGATTTTAGGGAACCAAGGAGTTGCTATAATTTCTATACCCAATGAATCAATGATTAATTGGATCAAGAGTATTTTAATACGTCTCGGAATATTCAAATGGTTATTTCAGCGAAAGGGAGATTACCAAGAGATGCCAGAGAGGATGGAGGATGAATGGCATCTCCATACTTTTGAACTGGAAGAGTGGCTCTATCTATTCAAAAAATTATTCAGGGTGGCTCGCATAAAGAAAATTCCTTTCTCCTGGCTGCCATTAAGATATGTAGTTCGTCTTGAAAAAACAGAATGAAAAAAATCACCTATGATATTGAATGGAACCTTGAAAGATCTCATTGGTGGTTCACCGGAAGGAGGAGATTGCTCAAAGCCCTTCTCTCCTCTTCGAGAATTCACAGGAATTCTCCGGTGATCGATGTTGGTTGTGGAGTCGGTTCCAACCTAACTCTCCTAAAATCAATGGGGTTTAAGGTGATCGGTATCGATTCGGAAATCTATAGTCTTTTTCTCGCAAAAAACCTTTTGGGAGTTTTTCTAATCAATGGTGATCTCTTAAGACTACCGATTAAATCCAATTCGATTGACCTTATCGTAGCAACAGACATCCTTGAACATTTGGACGAAGACACAATCGGGATCAAAGAGATTCACAGGACCTTAGCACGTGAAGGCAGGGTGGTACTGACCGTCCCTGCATTTGAATTCTTATGGGGGACACAGGATGTGGTTGGAATGCATAAGAGGCGTTATTCTAAAAAAGAATTCTTAAGAAAATTAGAACACGAAGGATTTACAATATTGAAATCATCCTATTTCAATTTTATCCTTTTTATTCCTATCCTTCTTGCAAGACGCATGATTCGTCTTCTCGGATTGAAAATTGAATCAGAAAATGAGATCAATTCTCCTCTGATTAATTTTTTTCTCAAGGCAATCTTTTCCCTTGAGTCTTATATACTGAAATACTTTTCATTTCCTTTTGGTGTCTCTTTTTTTTGCATTGCCAGAAAAAGTTAGGCATCTCGATGGATTTCAATTTCCATATTACAAATAAAGAAAAACGGAAAGAGATCTTTATCCTTATTCTCTGCCTGCTCATGGGCTTCGTCCTGAGATTCTATACCTTTGACCACAAATCCCTCTGGATAGACGAAATACATACGTATAACGAATCAAGAGACAGCTTAAGAGGTCAAATAAAATATTACAAGGAGAACCCTACATCCCTCCATCCCCCCCTTTTTTTCATTCTCACCCATCTCTTCTACCCTTTTTCCAAACCAGAAAGGGATCTGCGTATCCTCCCTTTGATTTTTGGAATTCTTTCAATACCGATGATTTATTTTCTATCAAGATCATTCTCCCCCACCATTGCCCTTCCATGTACCCTCTCTTTGACTTTCATGACTTATCATATTTATTTTTCCCAAGACGGGCGCATGTATTCGTTGATTATGTTTCTTGGAATAGTGAGTCTATACTTTTTTATAAAGCACCTTAAAACATCCAAAAAGGGATACTTAGTTTTTGTTGCCATTTGTTATGCCATTTTATTTCATACGAGTTACAGTTCTATATTATTTATTGCCCTATCACAAATTCTCTGGTTTTATCAAATAGGGGAAGAGAAGAAGAGAATTGTTACCTCTTCTTGCTATTTATTAAACGGCCTCACTTTCTTTCTCTGTATCCCTTGGCTCCTTTTCCTTGCATTAAATTACAAGGGCCAACCTGTTATGGATCCCCTTACCATCCAAGACTTAGGTTCCTTTTCAAACATTCTCTATGGAATATTAAACGACTGGGTACCTCATACGCCTTTAACCATTGCTTCTCTGATTCTTTTAATTATTTTTCCTTTTTTTTCCAAAAATAAAGGAAACAGCCTCATTCTCTTAACTCTTTTCATTCTCCCCGTAGGAGGACTTTATTTATACTGTAAATTATTAAATGTGACTCAGTTCATCACCTCAAGGTACTTTATCAATTTTCTTTCTCTCTTCTTTATCACTTTATACTTATCCCTCGATGCTATCGAATTTAAATTTGAAGGATTAAAAAGATTTGTGCGACTACGTTTCCTATTTCTTATTCTCTTCATCATATCCAATTTAATCATCCTCCCTCTTTACTATCGCGCTGAAAAACAAGACTTTAGAGGTCTCGTGAATTACCTAAACCAAGAACTCCGAGATGGGGATAAGATTATTGTCGGAACATTTACATATATTCCAGGGATCCTTCATTATTTTAAGGTCGATCCAGGAACCCGGCACTACGTTATTCCCTGGTCATGGAAGGATCCAGGAAAGTTATTTGAATTTAAAGTATCTCTCGTTTCGCAGGAAAGAGTTTTCACCATATACCATTCCAATATTCCATATGATCAATATGTTGCCGATGGAAGTCGGCTATGGATTGTCGTTGGGAAAGAAACAGCCAAGGAGATTAAAAAAACTTCTCCCTGTGTTTTGAAGGGGTACTTTGATGGGAGTTTTTCCAATTTCAGGCGATTTCCGAGCGATGCCTCAATGCATCTTTTTCTCTGGGACCCTCTCTCTCCCAACGAGAAGGGTATTGATATGCGAATGAAGTGATTTTCTGAGGGGACTTAACTGAAAATATCAATTCTTTCACCATGAATGATGAGTAAAATGAATCGGCAGGGAATTTTCATCCTCATCTTTTGTCTCCTCATAGGTTTTGCATTGAGATTCTATCACTTTGACCAGAAATCCCTCTGGATGGATGAAATCTATACTTATAATGATTCACGGGATAATTTCCGAGGTCAGTTAAAATTTTATAAAGAGAATCCAACTTTTCTTCATCCTCCATTGTTTTTTATTCTTACCCATCAATTCTATCCTTTTACAAAACCGGAAAGGGACCTTCGTATTATTCCTTTAATCTTTGGGAGCCTTTCCGTCATCATGATTTATTTTCTCTCAAAATCATTTTCTTCTCATATCGCTCTTCCATGCACTCTTTCTTTAACCTTCATGGCCTATCACATCAGTCTCTCCCAGGATGGCCGCTCCTACGCCCTACTCCTGTTCCTCGGCATGAGCGGACTCTACTTATTTATGAAACATCTGAAGACATCAAAGAAAAGATACCTGATACTGGTCGCACTCTTTTTCTCCACCTTATTTTATACCAGTTACAGCTCTATTCCATTTATCGTTCTCTCCCAACTTCTATGGTTCTACCAGCCAACGCAGAAAGCCAAGAAACCCACTCTCTCCTCTTTCTTCATCTTAAATGGCCTGATCCTTCTCTTCTGCCTCCCCTGGATCATTTTCGTAGCCGTAAATTATAAAGGCCAAGCGATCATGGATCCCTTCCACACTGAGAGCCCGGGCTCCTTTTGGTATTTACTCTATTGTGTACTACATGATTGGGTCTCTCGGCTCCCTCTCATGATTGTTTCGGTGATCCTGCTTATTCTCCTCCCCATCTTCTCAAAATCTGTAAGGAATGCCCTCGTTCTACTGGCCGTCTCTGTTCTTCCCATTGCCGGGCTCTATCTATTCTGTAAATGGTTAAATGTTTCTCATTTTATCACCTCGAGGTATTTTATTAATTTTTTCCCTCTCTTTTTAATCACCATCTTTTTATCTCTCGATACCATTGAAGACAAATTCGGAACATTGAAAAGATTCTTGCGATTCAAAATCCTCTTCGTTATCTTTTTTATCGCTTCGAATCTCGTGATTCTCCCTCTCTATTACCGCTCCGAGAAGCAGGACCTCAGAGGGTTAGTGAACTATTTGAAAGGGCATCTCCGGGAAGGGGATAAGATTTTCGACGGTGCAGCAGGTCACATACCTGGAATACTACATTATTTTGGGACATATCCAGAAGGTCGGCATTACGTGGTTCCTTATTGGAAAGATCCGGAAGGAAAGATCGAATTTAAGAAATCGTTTACTTATCGAAATAGGATGTTTACTATCTTTCATTCCAGAACCTGCTGCAATCAATATGTCGCTGATGGAAGCCGACTATGGATTGTCGCGTCGAAGGAGGCGGCGAAAAAGATTAAAGGTCACTCTCCTTGCGTCTTGAAGGGATATTTTGATGGGAGTTTTCTTAATTTCACCAGGTTTCCAGATGATGCTTCCATCTATCTTTTTCTTTGGGATCCTAATTCCCCAAATGAAAAAGGAATGGATATGCCGATTGAATAATCGAAAAACAAGGACTGAGGACTGAGTGCTGAGGACTGAGTCAAAGATTAAGGATTGAGGACTGAATCATCAGAATTAAAGACGTAGAACATAGGACTAAGAACTGAAAACAAAGGACTGGAAACTGAGTTGCAGAACCTGGAAATAGAGTTATTCGATCTTCGACTTTTGCCGGTAGACTGCGGCTCGCAATCCGCCAACCAGTCGGCTTGTTTCCCTTGCAAATTATCCAGGTTCTGGAACGTGACTACATCGATGTATTCAACATCCAAGGCAACATAGAGTTGTGATCTCAATTTGGCGCAGGAACCTTTGGCGTATACCAGGAATTGGTTAAATTCTGAGCGTCCCCCACGCTCGAATCCTTCCGCTAGGTTTGACATAATCGAAACCGATGATCTACGAATCTGGTCCCGTAATCCAAAATCCTTCAAAAAGTCCCCGTGTTTTGTGACCTTATAAATACCTTTGGTGAGTTCCCTGGCCTTCTGCCAAGCAATCAAATCCTCAAACTTCTCTATTCTTTGCCCAGACATGTTTGAACTCCTTTCTCAATTTAGGGATACGTATTCGACTGTGAACTCAGTTTTCATTTCTTATAATTAAGTCCTTTGTTTTCAGTCCTCAGTCCTTAGTCCTCAGTCCTTTGGTTTTAAATGGTGGGATGATAGTGATTCGCCCAAAGCTCCCATACGAGCAGGGTCCAGAGTTGTTTTCTATTGTCTTTTTTGTTCACCAAATGTTCCTTAAGAAGAGTTTCTACATACCCGGGATTGAGGAATCCCTCTCGCCTTAGCCGGTCGGGCGAAAGTAATTCTTCAAATAATTCTCTCAATGGTCCTTTTACCCATTTGGCGATCGGGACCCCAAAACCTTTCTTCTTCCTATGGATCACCTCCTTGGGAAGGAGAGTCTTCATTGCCTTTTTTAAAATATATTTTGAAGTGAATCTCTTTAACTTCAATTTCGAAGGAAGTCCCATTACAAATTCGACCAGCTCATAATCGAGGAAGGGCGCTCTTACCTCCAGTGAACACGCCATACTGGCTCGATCCACCTTTACCAGAATGGATTCCTGAAGATAAAGTTTCAGATCCAAATATTGAAGGAGAGTTGTCCGATCCTTTAGGGGGAATCCCTTTTCGTGAGAGGAAATCTCCTCTACCAAACGGATCGGGTTAAACTGGATTTTGATTTCAGGAGAAACCACATTCTTAATATCAGGAAATGAAAAAGAACCAAGCCAAACGGAATTTCGGATGGTATCTGGGTAATCGATCCCTGACAGTAATTTTTTTACTTTAAAATCGAAACTAATATTATCATCCGATACCGGAAGTAAATTTGCTAAGAATGTAATGAGCGGATGTAAATTTCTCAAAAAGCGCTCATACTGTATGGCAAACTTATGAGCCAGATAGGTTGGATATCCTGCAAAGAGTTCGTCCCCTCCATCTCCGCCCAGGGCAACGGTTACATGTTCACGGGTGAACTTAGAAAGAAGATAAGTCGGTAGAATCGAGGCATCCGCCATGGGCTCGTCTAAAATATCAGGCAGGTTCGGAACGATATGGAGTAAATCAGCAGGGGTCATCTGCTGCTCATAGTGCTCCGTCCCGAGAAACTGTGATACCTGAGAGGCATATTTTGATTCGTCAAAAGAAGGGTCTTCGAAACCGATTGAAAACGTCTTTAACTTTCCTGGAACCTCTTGTTGAGCCAGGGCGGTGATCGCACTCGAATCGATGCCCCCGCTCAAGAAAACACCGAGCGGAACGTCGCTAATCAGCCTCCTTCTTACAGCCCGCTTCAAAAGCTCCATCATCCTCAACTCTGCTTCTGATTCGGAGATATTTTCCCCCATTCTTTCCAGATGAAACGGAGACCAATATTCTTTCACTTCAATTTTTCTCTTTTCCCAGATGAGATAGGAACCGGATGGAAGTTTCCTCGCCTCATCAAAAATCGTATGGGGACTTGGGATGAATTCATAAAAGAGGTATTTCATCAGAGAGAGCGGGTCTATTTTTCTTGGGAAATTCGGATAAGTCAGAATCGCCTTTAACTCTGAAGCAAAAATAAAGGTTTCGTTCATGAGGCAATAATAAAGTGGTTTCTTTCCTAAGCGGTCTCTTGCAAGAATCAATCGATGGTTCAATTCATCCCAGATTCCGATAGCGAACATCCCATTGAATCGCCGGAAACACTCCTCTCCATATTCTTCGTAAGAATGGGCGATGACTTCTGTATCGGAATGGGTCTGGAATGCGTGGCCCCGTGCTTGTAATTCTTCTCTCAGTTCTCTGAAGTTGTAAATTTCTCCATTAAAGACCACCCGTACTGTTCCATCTTCGTTTGACAGAGGTTGATGTCCCCCGCCCAGATCAATGATGCTCAGTCGACGATGTCCAAGAAAGACAAAAGGACCTCCATCATCTATGGGTCGAATGTATTCTCCCCTGTCATCCGGACCTCGATGCGACAGACTTTCTCGCATTCGCCTGAGCATCCCATAATCCGGGATATCATTTGCTTTCGGAGTGATAAATCCTACGATACCGCACATACGGGTTCAGGGAATCACTTCCTTAATTTGATAGGTAGGCTTTCCTTGCGATTCATAATAGGTTCTGGTCAGGATCTCGGCCAGGAAACCCATAAGAATTGAAAGAGAACCCAACACCAGAAGGAGGACACAGAGCAGCGGGAGAGGAGTTAAAATGAATGAAACGCCTTCAAAAAGTTTTAAATAAATGGCATATCCACCGGAAAGAAAAGCACCCAGGATCATCAACAGACCCATCCCTCCAAAAACGTAGATGGGTTTTTGGGAATAGGAGACAAGAAATTTGACCACCATAAGATCCAGGATGACTTTGACGACCCTGCTCATCCCATATTTTGACGATCCAAATTTTCTCGGGTGATGGCGAACAGGAATTTCAGCGACCCGAGCTCCTATCCATTTTGCGTAAATAGGAATGAATCGGTGCATCTCCCCATAGAGTCGAATGTTTTTTAGAACGTCTCTTCGATAGGCCTTGAGCGTACACCCATAATCATGAAGGCGTACGCCCCCAATGAGTGAGATGATTTTATTGGCGACGATCGATGGAAACCGACGCGTTAGGAAAGGATCTCTTCGGCTCTTTCTCCATCCACTCACGACATCATATCCTTCTTCTATTTTTTGAAGGAGGAGAAGGATATCTTCCGGGTCATTTTGAAGATCCCCATCCATGGGTATAATGATTTTCCCCTTCGAAAAATCAATGCCAGCAGTGAGGGCTGCCGTTTGTCCAAAATTCCGGGAGAGGGAGAGCACTTTGACATTTGGATCTTTTTGGGAAATCATCTTCAGTTGCTCTACGGTGTCATCGGAGCTTCCATCGTCGACAAATATCACTTCATAATCTCTATCGATTCGTCGTAGGACAGATACGACCTCCTTATAAAGAGGGGAGATGTTCTGTCCCTCATTAAAAATTGGAATTAAAACTGAAATCATCTCTCTGTCTATCGGGGACATGACTTATACTGATTCTAAGCAAAAGAAAAATGAAGATATTTTAAACCACTCTAAATTTATTGAAAAAACCGCTTTATTATTATATCTTTCTAAATAAGAAGTCAAGGATTTAAACAAGGATTTAATGATCGTATAACGCTTCACGAATGATGATAACAATGAAATCAAATCCTTTTGAAAGAATGGCCAAGATCTCAGTCTGCATTATAATGATTTCCGTCACCACTTTAATCGTATTTGGATTGGCATTCTATCTTTATTTTACTCATGATCTTCCAAGTATCGAGACTTTGAAGAATTACAAGCCGTCTACGGTTGCTACATTTTTTTCTGAGGAAGGGGAGATCATTGGTGAATTTTTCACTGAAAAAAGGTATGTTGTTTCCCTTGAGAGGGTTCCCAATCAGTTGGTTCAAGCCTTTATTTCAGGTGAGGACTCGAGGTTCTTCCACCACAAAGGGTTAGATTATATAGCAATCCTGAGAGCCCTCTTCAGGAATATTTTCTCTGGAGAGATTGTTCAAGGAGGAAGCACCATTACCCAGCAGGTGGTGAAGTCGCTCCTCCTCTCCCCCGAAAAAAGTTTTTCGAGAAAGATCCGGGAGGCGATATTGGCCTTTAAAATCGAAAAATATCTTTCCAAAGAGGAAATTATTTTCTTATATTTAAACCAAATCTATTTGGGTCACGGGGCATATGGCGTGGGCGCAGCAGCAGAGAATTACTTTGGAAAACCGATCGAAGAACTGAACTTAGCAGAGTGCGCCTTACTCGCCGGCTTACCCCAAGCACCAAGTAAATATTCTCCATATAACCATCCTGAACAAGCAAGAAGAAGACAGTCCTATATTCTCAATCGAATGGTTGAAGAAGGTTTTATCCCACAGGATGAATTAACGAAAGCACTTCAGGCCCCTTTAAAGATTAAAAATAAAGAGAATTTGTATATTGAAAGGGCACCCTATTTCGTCGAACATGTAAGAAAGTACATCGAGGAAAAGTACGGTAAAGAGGCTTTATACAAGAATGGCCTTCAGGTCTATACGACCATCGATCTTCATTTCCAGAGAATCGCTGAGGAGGCAGTGGAATCCGGATTAAAAGAGATTGAAAACCGACAAAAATACCCATCTTCTGACATCCCTTCAACCCCAGAAGGGTCGCTGGTCTGTTTCGATTTAGAGACAGGATATGTCAAGGCGATGGTAGGCGGTAGAGATTTTAAAAAAAGTCAGTTCAATCGAGCCACTCAAGCTCGAAGGCAAACCGGCTCAGCCTTTAAACCCATCGTCTATGCATCAGCCTTGGACAAGGGTTACACCCCTGCATCGGTCATTATAGATTCTCCTATCTTTTTTCAATGGGGGGATAAAAGGTGGAAACCTAAAAATTTTGAGGGAAAATTCTCTGGACCAACGACTTTAAGAAATGCGCTGACCCACTCCGTCAATGTCGTTACCGTGAAGATTGCACAAGATATTGGCGTCGATTATATCAAGGACTATGCCCAAAAATTAGGAATATCCTCGCCTCTCCAAAATGACCTCTCCATGGCCCTTGGTTCTTCCAGTATCTCACTTTATGAATTGACAAAAGCTTATGCTGTTTTCGCCCATCAAGGGAATGTCTTTAAACCCATTTTTATTAAGAGGATCCTGGATAGAGATGGGAATCTTCTGGAGGAATACTTTCCATTGTTTTATCCTAAACAACCGCCGGCTCCAGATCGCATTGTCAGCCCTCAAACGGCTTACCTCATCACACACCTTATGGAGGGCGTCGTTCAAAATGGAACCGGTTGGAGAGCCAAAGCCCTTGGAAGACCTGTGGCAGCGAAAACCGGGACAACTGACCAATTCTTAGACGCCTGGTTTATTGGCTATACTCCTGAATTGATCGCTGGCGCCTGGGTGGGATTTGATGAAGAAAGATCTCTGGGCGAAAATGAGACGGGTTCTCGAGCGGCGTCCCCGATTTGGGTTGCTTTTATTTCAAAGATATTGAGGGATAAACCTATTAAGGAATTCCCTATTCCTGAAGGAATCGAGTTTATGAAAATTGATCCAAAGACAGGCCAGCCTACTGCAGAAAGGGAGGCGACCCTCGAATGCTTTAAGGAGGGAACAGGGCCCAACCAGAAAATTTCCTCTCGTTCAAAGACTGCCACAGACTTCTTTAAATTCGATTTTAATCTTTCGCCAAAAGGCAAGTGAAGCCCCGCCCCGATGGGGAGGAAAGGTCACTGACCCATCCTGTTTAACGGCATGTTGGGAGTTGGCGTATCCGGGTCGTTCGAGTATATCCCCAGGCCGCGCTGTCTTTCCTACTGTTGAGGTGGGTTTAAAAGTGACATTAAGACTATAACTTTTCTTCGATTTCACATCGACACTGCTGCTCAGTTTGCGGATATGAAACTTCGCCTTGCTTACACGCTCGATGCCTCAAAATACCGTCTTTGTCAATTTTTGACCTTTTTGTCATAACTCGTGTATACTACTAACGTTGGGTAGTGGATTTCCAAATGGCTGCTCCGGGTGATATTTAACCTCTTTGAGTTCCAACAGGGGATTCAAATGTTCAAATTTAGAAGTCCACAAAAGGCAACCTTTCAGAAAAGGATTGATCGGGGCACTCTGCCTCAAATGAAAGTCTTTTTGTCCCACCCTCATGTTTTGCCACTCTTTATTTGTCTTTTTCTCATCTTGATAACTTTTATGGCCTTTTGGCAAGTACGAAATAACGAATTCATCAACCTCGATGATGATGTATATGTTACGGATAACCCTCAGGTCCAATGGGGACTAACTCTCAAAGGGGTTTTCTGGGCCTTCACGAAGATACACGCCGGTTACTGGCATCCAATGACATGGCTCTCCCACATGCTTGACTTGGATCTCTGGGGATTGAACCCGGGTGGGCATCATATGACCAATTTGTTCTTTCACGTCGCGAACGCCGTGTTTCTATTTCTTCTGCTCCTGCGGATGACAGGCGCCCCATGGCAAAGTGGCTTCGTGGGTGCCCTGTTCGCTCTGCATCCCCTTCACGTCGAGTCGGTTGCTTGGGTGGCGGAGCGCAAGGACGTTCTGTGCGCCTTTTTCTGGCTCCTAACGATGTGGGTCTATGTTCGCTACGTAGAAAGACCAGGGTTCAACCGATATCTGTTAATTGTTCTATGCTTCGTCTTGGCTCTTATGTCAAAACCAATGGCCGTAACCCTACCTTTTGTTATGCTTCTCCTGGATTATTGGCCTTTACGCCGTCGTAAGTCGGAAAAAATAGATCATACTTTTGAAATACCTGTATTAGAATCGATGGATGCTGGACACCCAGGAGTTCCTTTTCTTCGCTTAGTCTTGGAGAAGTTCCCTTTATTCTTCCTTACGGCAGTTTCGGGTTTGTTAACTATTCTTGCACAGTGGAAAGGCGGAGCTATAACATTACTAGATAAACTCCCTCTGGAGACCCGAATTGCGAATGCCCTGGTATCCTATGTCAAATATATCGGCAAAATGATCTGGCCCGACCGCTTGGCCATTTTATATCCCCACCCGATTATTTTGCCAATCTGGGAAGTAGCAACAGCTACCGTACTGCTGATGATCATTACTGTTCTGGTGATCCTCGCTAGACGGAAATACCCCTACTATCTTGTGGGATGGCTGTGGTACCTTGGAACTTTTGTGCCAGTAATTGGTTTGGTACAGGCAGGACCACAGGCGATGGCAGATCGGTTTACATACATACCACTTATCGGTTTATTTATGATCATTGCCTTTGGCATTCCCGATATCTTAGCAGGATGGCGCTACAAAAGAGTTGCCCTGTTTACTTCAGGAGGTTTGCTGCTTTCAGTTATTATGATCACGACCCTGCTACAGCTAAAACTCTGGCAAAATAACATCAGGCTTTTTAACCATACACTACAAGTAACTGCGAACAATTCTATCATCCACAATAACCTGGGCCTCACCCTGATGAGACAGGGAAAAGATCAAGAGGCTCTTGTGCACTACATGAAGGCCTTGGAAATCAATCCAAAGTATGCCGATGCCTACTATAATTTGGGGACCCTTTTGGCTCGCCAAGGAAATGACCAAGAAGCCATGGTTCATTTTGTTAAGGCCTTACAGATCAGACCAGACAAAGCAGAATTTCATAACGACCTTGGGGTCCTCTTGGCCAAGCAAGGAAAGATGCAGGATGCCGTTTCCCATTTTACTGAAGTCCTGCGCATCAACCCAACCTATTCAAAGGCCTACTTCAACTTGGGGATATCCCTGCTCAACCAGGGAAGGAATCAGGAAGCCGCTTTCTATTTTAACGAAGCCTTGCGGATCAACCCGAAAGATCCTAAAGTACACAACAGCCTCGGAGTAGCCATGGCTCGCCAGGGGAAAATTCAGGAAGCGATAGCCCATTATTCCCGAGCCCTGCAACTCCATCGTGACTATGCAGATGCGTACTATAATCTAGGGTCTCTTCTTACCTACCAGGGAAAGGACCAGGAGGCCATGACACAATATGCCGAAGTCCTCAGGATCAACCCACTCGATGCTGAGGCACATTACGAACTTGGGGCTATTCTGGCACACCAGGGAGAGAACGAGAAGGCTATCGTCCATCTCGCAGAAGCTATACGAATCATTCCAAGTCACGGAAAGGCACATCTTGCATTAGGTATGACGCACTTAGGAATGGGCAAGAAGGACTTAGCCCTCGCCGAATACAAAACTCTCCTCACCATCAATACAAACCTTGCGAATACTTTATACCAGAAAATTTCTAAGTACAGGAATTGAGGATCGACCGGCCAGCTGTAAAGATCGCTTCGCTTGGACGCCACTGAGTTCACTTTCATGTCAAAGATATTGAAGGATAAACCTGTAAAGGAATTCCCTATTCCTGAAGGAATCGAGCTTATGAAAATTGATCCAGGGAAAGATCAGCCTACCCCAGAAAGGGAGACAACCGTTGAATGCTTTAAGGAGGGGACAGGAGCTACTCAGAAACTTTCTTCTCGTTCAAAAACCGCCTCAGACTTCTTTAAATTCAATTTTAATCTTTTGACAAACACCCAATAAAATTCCCTTTCACTTATACCCAAAACTACCCTGAAGGATGGATTAAATGGTTAGATTCGGCCAATTTTCTCCAAAGATTTTTGGTGCCGAAGAGGGGACTCGAACCCCTACAGGGACTACTCCCCACTAGACCCTGAATCTAGCGCGTCTACCAATTCCGCCACTTCGGCATATGAAGCTCCCTGCCCTCTGAGGAGGTCTCCCGGAGCTGAAGAATGATTTCATGTAGCGCCCCTTGATCCCGCCCGGAAAACAGCGCTCACGAGACATGTCCCAATGAAGCGGTTCGATTGAAACTTTTTAAATATTATTTTATATTTAAGATAAAGTCAAGAACTGAGAATTTAAAGCCATTTCCTGACGAATCAAGATGGAAATCATATTTGGAATTGATCATCTCAATAGGCTTTTTGTTAATCCTGTGATCACTTTGGGAAATTTTGATGGTGTCCATTTAGGTCACCAGAAGATTTTTGAAAGGTTGAAGGAAGAGGCATTAAAGATTCACGGAGAGGCAGTGGTTATCACATTCGAACCCCACCCCCTGCAGGTCCTTTCTCCCAAACGTTGTCCACCCCTGCTAACTCCTTTTAGGAAAAAAATGATGCTGATCGAGAATTTGGGAATAGAAACGGTCCTCTGCATCGAATTTTCATCGGCTTTCGCAGAGATGTCCCCCTTAGAATTTGTTCGAAATGTTTTAGTGGAAAAGGTGAATGCCAAGAAGATCATCGTTGGATACAACTACCATTTTGGCAGAGGAAAAAGTGGGGATGTCGAAACCCTTAAAAATACTTGCAAACACTTTGGCGTTGAAGTGGAAGTGATAGAAGGGTTAACAGTTGACCGCATGATTGTTAGCAGCTCAAGAATTCGAGAACTCATCCGGGATGGAGAGGTAGAAAAGGCCTCGAAATTATTGGGGAGGGATTATCCGATCATTTCAAAGGTGGTTGAGGGTTCAAGGAGGGGACATACTTTGGGTTTCCCCACGGCAAATTTAGAAATTTCGGATGAATTATATCCCAAGACAGGCGTCTATGCAGTAGAAGTTATATGGAATCAGCAGGTCTTCAATGGCCTCGCCAACGTCGGATTAAATCCTACTTTCGCCACCACCCAAGAAGGCAAAAAAGAACGTTTTTCGTTAGAGGTCTATATTTTGAATTTCAACCAAAATATCTATGGGGATGAACTTCAAGTCAATTTTAAAGCGAGGATACGCGATGAAATCCGCTTCGACTCCCCATCCGATCTCATCAATCAGATCCAAAAAGATATTCGATGGGCTGAAGAAAATGTGTTCTAAAGTATCTTCAATTTGACTAACGAATCAACTTCCCAAACCTCGTCCACCTGATCTTACCCAACAGGCTCTGTGCATATCGATCCCAAGAAAAATAGATGATGAAGGCTTCTCCTCTCACTGCATTGATATTGACAAAACCCCAAAAACGGCTATCTTGACTATTATCCCGATTATCACCCAAAACAAATAAAGAATCTTTGGGAACAAAGACGGGGCCAAATTTCTCTATCGGTTGAAGGTATTTCATCCAATTGCTTTCTTCGTGATAATGTCCCCATCGGTCATCAATCAACTTGTCGTTGATATAAACCTTGTTGCGGATGACCTCCACTTTCTCTCCCTCCGTTCCGATGACTCTTTTAATAAAATCCTTTGACCGATCTCTTGGATAAATAAACACAATAATATCCCCTCTTTTGGGGCGCTTCAATTGAAACAATTTGATATCGGTAAGAGGAATTTTTATTCCATAAATAAATTTATTAACGAGAAGATGGTCACCCACCAGCAAAGTGGGTTCCATGGAACTGGATGGAATTTTAAAGGCCTGAATAATAAATGTTCGAATGAAAAGAGCGATCACGACAGCGATGACGATCGGTTCTAAATATTCTTTGATAAATTTCTTCTTTCCCATTCTCTCCTCTTTCCATAAAAAACTTTCTTAATCCTTCACCCCTTTTTATAAAGAGGGATGATGAATTGTCATCGGTCTTCCCTGCCGGTAGAGGCGATCTGCTCATCGCAACAAATTTCGTTGTAGATCTCCGGCCTTCTATCCTTGAAGAACGGCCATTCCTTCCTCACCTTTTCAATGTTCTTTAGGTCAATGTCGATGAAAGCGATACCTTCTTTCATTCCGGTAGGTTTATCCAACAATTCCCCCTCTGGGGAAATGCAGAACGACCTTCCATAAAAATCTTGTTTTTCTTCGCTCCCGACTCGATTCACTCTGAAGATATAGACCCCATTTGAAATAGCATTGCCCGAGATCACTGTTTCCCATTTTTTTTGCGATGCAAAGGCAGCCGCGGTGGGAGAAAAAATAATCTGTGCTCCTTTTAGGGATAATATTCTTGAACCTTCTGGGAAGAAGTTGTCCCAACAAATTTGGACACCGATGACAGCAAATTTCGTTTTAAAAACTGGGAACCCAAGGTTGCCGGATGAAAAATAGTATTTCTCTTCCCAAAGAGGGATTTGTGGAACGTGAATCTTTCTGTAACTTCCCAAAATCCCTCCTCCCGCATCGATGACGACCACAGAATTATAGAAAGCCTTATCTTCTCCGATTTCAAAAATGGGACATACCAAGACCGCCTCATTTTCTTGGGCCAGCTTTTGCATTCTCATGATGGAGGGACCTTCAACCTTTTCGGCCAAAGAGAAATGAATCTTATTTATTTCTTTGGGAAACCAATGAGTCGTGAATAATTCCTGAAAACAGATGATGTTCGCACCCTTCTCTAAAGCAACTTGAGCGAATTTTACTGCTTTTTCAATATTATGCTCCTTTTCCTCGCTGCAAGATATCTGAATCCCTGCTATCTTTATCAATGCGTCACCTCACTGCCTGACTGGAAAAAATCTTAAAAATGCTAACAAAGTCTATATGAAGTGTCAAGGCTTCATGGAACAGGCTTCATGGAAAAAATGATTTCCGTTTTTTATACCTACCTATCTCACTATTGCTTTTTTGTATATTAAATTTATAATTGGGTAGGATAGCCTTTTGAGTAATGATAACCTGGATGAAGATGAAGGCACAAGGATAACTTCAGCCATTTTCTGACTGGAGGTTTTCACCTCGCGGTTGCCTTAATATCGTTCCTAAATCAAAGGGGGCGAGGGATGAGAATCTTAGTTGTCGAAGATGAGAAAAAAGTAGCTAATTTTATTAAAAAAGGCCTCGAAGAAGAACATTATGCTGTCGATACGGCATATGACGGAGAAATGGGCCTCTATATGGCTGAAGTGAACGAATATGATTTAATTGTTCTTGACTTGATGATCCCGAAGATCGATGGGTTAGAGGTCTTAAAAAGAATTCGGGGGAACAAAAATAATGTCCCTGTATTGGTTCTGACCGCAAAGGATTCTGTGGAAGACATTGTACAGGGATTGGACTCCGGTTGTGACGATTATTTGACCAAACCCTTCGAATTTATAGAATTTTTGGCAAGGATACGCGCCCTTCTACGTAGGGAAAAAATAGAAAAAGAACCCATCCTGAGAATAGCTGACCTAACCCTATCCCTCGTGACCCACAAAGTCATGAGGAAAGGGAAAGAGATCGAACTCACCAGTAAGGAGTATGCCCTGTTAGAATATTTTATGAGGAATCCAAACAAGGTGCTCACACGGACAATGATTTCCGAGCATGTCTGGGATTACCATTTTGACTCTCTCACCAATGTGGTGGATGTATATGTGAATTATCTTCGGAAAAAAATTGATAAGGAATTCCAACCCAAACTGATCCATACCATTCGAGGGGTCGGTTATATGATGAAAAGGGAATGAATGCGTCTTCGGAGTCTTCGATCGAAACTCACCCTATGGTATGTCCTCATTTTAGGAATTCTATTAATTTCCTTTAGCAGTTTTTTGTATCTCACCCTTTCAAAAAGCCTCTATCGTGACGTGGATAATAAGTTGAGGTCTCTGGCTGAACTGATTGCTTCAGAAACTGTTTCTCCACTCTCGAAATTTGGTTTCGAAAATATCGACCAGGCCCTTGAAGCATCGATGAATCTGAAACCGATAGGGAAATTCATACAAGTCTTGGATGAATCAGGCAAAATTGGTCGAAAATCTGATAATTTAAAAAATGTTCAACTCCCGATCAGTCTCAACGCACTCAAGAATGCCTCCACGGGCATGATTACATTTGAAACCCATCGATCCTTTGAAAATGCTCCATTGAGGATCATTACCTTCCCAGTGATCGAAAATAACCAAACCACCAAGATTATTCAAATTGCTTCCTCTTTGGAAGATGTTGAGGATGCTCTCAATACGTTGTTCATTATCTTGATGATCACAGTACCTCTTGCTCTCATGGTGGCGAGTCTGGGAGGACAGTTTCTTGCCAACAAAGCATTGAAGCCAGTTGATCAAATTACCAAAACGGCACGAATGATTACCTCCCAAAACTTAAACCAAAGGATTAATCCCCCAAAGGTTAGAGATGAGATATCAAGGCTGATTGAGACATTCAATGAGATGATTTCCAGACTGGATCAATCCTTCCGTAAGATCAAACAGTTCAGCACAGACGCTTCTCATGAATTGAAAACCCCCCTCACCATTCTTAAAGGGGAAGTGGAGGTTTCCCTCCGGAGAGAAAGGACTCCCCAGGAATACGAGCAAATCTTAAGGAGTAATTTAGAAGAGATTAATCGGATGTCACAAATTGTCGATGACCTCCTATTGCTTTCAAAAGCCGATATCGGAGAGAATCGACTCAATAAGGAGAATATTAATTTAACAGAGATCTTGAGTGAGGTAGTCGCCCAAGTCAACATTTTGGCTCAGTCTAAAAACCTCCATATTGAGACATCAAACCATTATGAAGATATTCATATCTTTGGAGATGGGTTGCGGATCAGAGAATTATTCTTAAATTTGATCGAAAATGGAATCAAATACACCGAAGAGGGGGGGTCCATACATATCACTGTGACCAAAGATAGCTCGTCCCATGCCAACAACCCCTCGGTTTGGGCAGAAGGAAAGCAGGTCGAATTTGCTAAAATCATCGTATTGGATACAGGAATTGGAATTGCTAAAGAGGATCAGGAAAGAATATTCGATCGGTTTTTTAGAGTGGATAAAGCTCGCTCGAGAGAACAAGGAGGAAGTGGTCTTGGTCTTAGCATTTGCAGGTGGATCGTCGAAGCTCATGGAGGCGAAATTAGAGTAGAAAGTGAATTCGGAAAAGGAAGCTCTTTTATAGTTATGTTACCACTCTATCCTTCCTAAATTTCGATAATATGTGGTTTGTAGATTGGTTAACTTTTTTTCAAGAATTGGACAATTATTAACCAACCCGACCGTTTATTTTACAGTTTTTTGTAAGTGAAAAATAAAAATAATAAAATATTTAAGTAAATTCAAATAATTAAAAAATTGTCAAAAATTGGCACTTATTTTGCTTATATTTGTATTAGAGTTGACAAAAACTTCTTGATTCTTAACATCTTACCTTATTAAAAAACTTTGGAGGGAATCTAAATTGTCAGAACGTCTTGCCGAATTGCTGGTTAAAAGAAATTATATTACCCCGGAACAACTCAAAAAGGCTTTAGATGAACAGAAACTTAAGGGGGGTCGCTTTGAATCGAACCTGGTAAGAATGGGGTTTATCAAGGAAGATGAACTACTATCTTTCTTGAGTGCACAGTATAGGGTTCCTTCCATTAAGATTTCGAAAATTGAAATCAATCCAAACGTCATCAAGTTGATCCCATCCAGCACAGTTAAGAAATACTTTATCATTCCTATTAATCGTGTCGGTCCTAAATTAACACTCGCAATGGCAGACCCTAGCAATATTATCGTGATCGACGAAATTAAATTCATGACCGGGTTCAATGTTGAAGCGGTTGTGGCTTCAGAAGCGGAGATCATCGATGCAATTAAGAAATATTATGGCGGGGGTGGCGGTGTTGCTGGAATGGGAAGTGTGGGGTTTCAAGCGACTGATTATGCCATCGATGACGAAAAGGCGTCTTCTGCGGATGGTGGCTTAGCGTTCGATGATGATGTCGTTGATGTCGATGACTTCGATGCCCTTGTCCATGGAGCGGTGGATAATGTTGAAGTCATTGAAACCACACAGATGGACGAATCAGGGGATATTGAAGGCCCGATCATAAAGATCGTCAACGGAGTTCTGATCAAGGCAATAAAATTAGGGGCGAGCGACATCCATTTTGAACCTTACGAGAGAATATTCCGCGTCAGATACAGGGTCGATGGCGTGA
>Ga0315279_10000230_pt1 | contig 121044 bp, 102 predicted proteins | sample YL17G06_20_MG_FD_203694 | JGI IMG/M metagenome (GOLD analysis project Ga0315279, IMG submission 203694) | Sediment microbial communities from Yellowstone Lake, YNP, Wyoming, USA - YL17G06_20 | ecosystem: Environmental > Aquatic > Freshwater > Lake > Sediment | place: USA: Wyoming | collected... | reverse complement strand
ACAGGCCTCCGGTACCCGAGGCGTACGAACCTTTACCCGTAGGTCCTGGTCCGTTACACCCCCAGGTAGCCGTAGCAGCATGAAAACCGTAACACGGAGGTTGGTACATATTTTGGGGGCAGGTCACTCTGGTCCATTGCCTCCGGGTTGCAAGGTCCGCCTGGGTTTCCGCCTGTGGGGCTGACCTGCCTTCACCGCTCCATGGCCTGGAACTCCCCACCCCCTTGGGGCGACATCACCAAAATGGAATTTGAGATTAAGAACGTGACCGGTCGCTGGCAGGGCAGGCCCCGCACCCTCAAGAGAATGATCGTGGGATGGTTTGTTGACGCGGATATCGGGAACGAGGGCGGGACGAGTGGCAATGACCTTTGTTTTGTGAGCCCATCCGGGGGAAGTGCCTACCCGAATTTAGCCGCACAGTATCAACTCGCCCAGGAGATGGGCTGGAGCGATCCTCCGCCGTATTTAGAGGGGTTCAAGCTGGTAACTGGTCAGGTGAACAACACCAGTGACACCATCCACGTTCGCTCCCAGCCCACCATCGGGTATCCCGAATACGACCATGATATCCTTCCCGGCCAGCCGATCGGGATGACGGCCTTCCAGTTTTTTACCATTAACATCGACCTCTCTACCCCTGGGGAATGCTACCTGGAGCTTTCAGGAAGGTATTATCCGGTACCGGACACCTTGAACTCCTACCAAAGAGATACCTACGGGCCGTCCGATAAGAGGTTTCTGATGGCCTGTGGCCCCTTCGACCTGCCCAACGATTCCACGGCCAAATTCGTCCTCTATATCATCGCGGCCGTGGACTCCACTAACCTCATGTATAAGGCCGGGCTGGTTGGGGTTGAATCTCCTCCCAGCCCGATTGCTCGTAATGCACCCGGCCCCGTCCGTTATTCGTCCGTTCCCGACCCCTTCACCTCCTTCGCCAAGGTTCCCGGCCACGCCTCCGAGCGCTTCGCCCTCTACGACATCTCCGGCCGTAGGGTGGGTGTTTACAAGGGCGACCGGATCGGAGAGGAGCTGGCGGCGGGGGTGTACTTCATTCGGTCTTTGGATAGCAAAGATAAACCCTCGCGCATCGTGAAGGTTCGGTAAGCAAGTTTGAAACAGAGAAAGGAGTTTATAATGGCCCTAAAGAATGAAATGTGCTTGGCTGGTGTTTTAACCCTCCTGGCTCTGGGCCTCGCCCAGGCCGGGACCTGGGAGCAGCGCATGGACATCCCCTCCGGGTTCTTCAATGATATCTGCGTGCTCCCCGGGGGCCAGAACGGATGGGCCGTAGCATCGGCCAGCGCGGCCGGAGAGGTGTTTACGTTCGTGCTGCGGACCACGAACGGGGGCGCCCAATGGGCGAGCTGCCCCTTCCCGGACAGCACCGCCGTTGGGCTGAACGGGGTCTGCTTCGCCAACGCCTCGACCGGCTGGGTCGTCGGCACCCAGGGACGAATCTACAAGACCACCGACGGGGGAAATTCCTGGACCCGCCAGACCAGCCCGACTTCCCGGGGACTCACCAAGGTCCATTTCATCAACGCCAGCCGGGGCTGGGCCACCGGGGGCTGGAACGACGGCTCGACCTATCTGGTGGTCGGGACGACCAACGGGGGTACCTCCTGGCAGGACCAGAGCTTCGGCACGGACGCCTACAGCTGTTCGGACATCTTCTTCGCCGACTCCCTGAACGGCTGGATCGGAGGCTACGACAACACCATCAATCCCCACCTCCACCACACCACGGACGGGGGAGCGACCTGGGTCCGTCAGACCCTGCCCCTGCCCACGGGAAACGGGCAGGTCACGGGGATCGATTTCCCCACCCCGCAGAAGGGTTGGGCCTCCACCTCCAGCCTGTATCAGACCCCGTCAGGGAGCGTGCTTTACACCACGGACGGGGGCACGACCTGGACGGTGCAGTACGCCACCAACTATTATTACAATGACTGCCTGGACGCCCAGGACACCCTGCGGGTAGCGATCCCGGCGTACAACGTGTTCACCTCCGCGGAGCGGGCCTTCGTCACCACCAACGGCGGAGCCGGCTGGACCCAGAACACGGTCCCGGTCGCCAGCTACACCTACGGGGTCCAGTACACAGGCAGCGACATCTGGCTGGCCGAGAGCAACGGCGCGATCCTGAGGAGCACGAACAACGGGGCCAACTGGGCCTGGGAGTACTACGGCCCGATGTGGTCCGACATCGCCTTCAGCGATTCGCTGCACGGCTGGGTCGTGGCCGGGTCCAACGTGGGCACGGACGGCTACGCGTTCCGGACCACAGACGGCGGGACGAGTTGGGCCCGGGACCCGGGCGCTCCGGGAGGGTCCCACGTGACCTTCGCGAACGCCAGCCGGGGCTGGATGTTCTGGCCGGGGAACTCCGCCTCGGTCTGGAGGACCACCAACGGGGGGACGAGCTGGAGCCAGTTCTTCATCGGGGCGTCGGCCTGGGTCGAGGGCATCGTGTTCGCCTCGCAGGACTCGGGCTGGGCTTACGGGGGGAGCGGGACCATCCGGTTCACCTCGAACGGCGGGGCCTCCTGGGCGAGCCAGACTAGCGGGACGACGCAATACCTCGAGACGATGTATTTCGTGAATTCCCGCGAGGGGTGGGCTGCGGGCGGTTACGGCGGCTCGAACGGGGTCATCGTGCACACCACGGACGGAGGGGCGACCTGGAATCTCCAGACCCCGGCCGTGAGCGACCATATCGCCTGCAGTTACTTCCTGAACAACCAGACCGGGTGGGTGGCCTGTTACGGGGGCATGGTAGAGCGGACCACGGACGGAGGAACGACCTGGGAAGCGATGAGCCAAGTCAACCATTACTATGCCGACGACATCCACTTCCAGGACGCTCAGACCGGCTGGCTGGGAGTCTCGAACCAGGCCGGGAGCCAGCCTCCGGATGACGGCCGGGGGTTCATCTACAAGACCACGGACGGCGGGGCGACCTGGACCCAGGAATGGGCCTCGTCCCGGGTGAAGACCTACTTCGGCGGCATGGGGGTCCAGGGCGCGGAGACCCTCTGGGCCTGCGCCGGGCACGGGACCCTCTTGAAGTACCTGCCCGGGTCCGGCGTGGAGGAAACGGCAGAGGTCAGAGATCAGAGGCAAGGATTTGACATTATGGTAACCCCCAACCCCTTCACCTCCTTCGCCACCGTCCCCGGCCACTTCTCCGACCGCTTCTCCCTCTACGACATCTCCGGACGGAAGGTGGGGGCCTACAAGGGCGACCGGATCGGTGCCGATGTGCCTCAGGGGGTGTACTTCCTGAGGGCGGAGAGTGGGGACGGCAGGCCGGTGAGGATTGTGAAGGTGAGGTAAACATGAAGGAGGAAGAACAGATGAACAACCGGATCTTGGGTTTCGTCCTTCTCTCTCTTTTCTTTCTGTTTTTCTGCACCCCGGCTGTCGTTAATGCTCAGTGGGAGCCGGACGTGAGGCTCACCTACAATGATAGCGTCTCTCAAACTTCATTCAATAACGCCTGGTGTGTGGCCGCTGGGTCGGCAAGCAATGTCCATGTCGTTTGGTATGATACCCGGGACGGCAACCAAGAGATTTATTACAAACGCTCCACGGATTCAGGAAGCAGTTGGTTGCCCGATATCCGTCTAACTTCTGACGCCCATGTTTCGAGGTTTCCTTCGGTTTCAGTTTCCGGATCCAATGTCCACGTCGTTTGGTATGACACCAGAGACGGCAACTGGGAGATTTATTACAAGCGATCTACGGACTCAGGGGTCAGTTGGGGGCCGGATGTCCAGCTGACCAATGACACCAGTCGTTCTTTTACGCCCTCTCTATCCTCCTCTGGACCCTATGTCCGGGGGAAAGCCCCGATAAATCGAGGGCAGGCGAGAATGACGGCGAAGGAAAAGGGGCGGCCGCGTGGCCGCCCCTTCTTATCTCGTGCTCATTTTACCTTACCACTCCTCAGCCTCCACCTCCAGAGGCGCGGGCTGGTAGCTTTCCTCCCGGGCCTCGGGGCAGATGGAGAGGTAGTCGCACCAGGGACAGAGGGTGTTGGGCTGGGCCTGGAAGGCCCGGTCCTTCTCCGACTGCTGGATGACCCCGGCCGTGCGGATGAACTCCTCACGGGTCACCTCCAGGCTGTGAGGGGTGGGCTCGGTCTCGATCTGGTGGCTCCCGTCCAAATACAGATAGGCCACCCGGCTCACCCGCTTTTTCAATTTGAACTCCACCAGCAGTGCATAGGCCAAGAGCTGGGCATCGGCCAGGCCGGCGTACCGCTCGTCATACCTCCCGGTCTTATAATCCAGCACGCTTAACGTCCCGTCCGGCTCCTGATCCGCCCGGTCCACCCGGCCGTTCAGGATCAACCCCTGGGCCAGGGGCATCTCATAGAAGTCCTCGGTCAGGACCGGCCGGGCCTGGAGGTCCTGGCTCATCAGAAACCCCTCCAGCATTCGCAGGGCCTTGTCCTGGAAAGACCTTTCCTGCTCCTCGCTTACGAACCCACCGGATGCGCCCCTTCTTGATTTCCAGTGATTCCGCAGCAAAGTCCGGAGCGACTCCTCGCTCCTTATCTCGGGACGGAAGCGGAAGAAATCCCGCAGGGCCCTGTGGACATTCTCCCCCAGGGTGAGATAGGGCTTGGGCTTCTTCAGGTCCGGCCTCCGGTCCACGTACTCGAACTGGTATTTCCTCGAACAGGTTTGGAAGACCTTGGCCTTGTAAGGGCTGATCTTGAACATGGACACAATTGTACCACAAACGAAACCCTTTTTCCATATCCGGATCGGCCCCCATCGATCCAAGAAAGGGGGCGGGGGAAGATGTTTTTATCGTTTCAAGCATCTCGAAAAGAGAAATTTTGCTTCGCTTGGACGAGAGGGAGAAGTGGAAGAGGGTTGTGGGAAGAGAGGGGAGAAACCAGTGGTTTTATCCTTGAGGTTGTCTCTTGCCTTCCCCCCTTTGGATATGTTAAAATAATACCCATGAATCCACGCATCGAAGAGCGACGCCTGATCACCATCCTGTTCGCCGACCTCTCGGGGTTTACGGCGCTGTCCTCCAAGCGCGACCCCGAGGAGGTCCGGGAGGTCGCCAATCTCTGTTTCGAAAGCCTGAACAAGGCCATTATCGCTCAGAGCGGCACGATCCACAAGTACGAGGGCGACCTCGTGATCGCTCTGTTCGGGTATCCGGTCGCCCACGAGGACGACCCCGAGCGGGCCATCCAGGCTTCGTTCGCGATGCTCGAGCTGCTCCCGGAGGTCAACCGAACCCTCTCGGCGCGCCTGGGAAAGCAGACCGACATCGGCCTGCACATCGGGATCAACAGCGGCACCGTGGTGGTGGGCGAGATGGGGTCCAGCGAGAAGAAGGAGTACACCGTGATGGGGGATGCGGTGAACATGGCCTCGCGGATGAAGGACGTGGCGAATCGCGGAGAGATCATCGTGTCCGAACCAGTGTTCCGAGCCTCGCGGTACCTGTTCGAGTACGAGGCGCACGAGCCGGTCGCGGTCAAGGGGATCGAGGAATCGGTCAGGGTCTTCCGCCCCTTGAAGACGAAGGCGAAGCCGGAATCCAAGCGGGGGATCGAAGGGCTTTACGCTCCGCTAATCGGAAGGGACCGCGAGATCGGCGAGCTCAAGCATAAGGCCGACGCCCTGTCTGAGGGAAAGGGAGGGGTTGCATTCATCCTGGGGGAAGCAGGACTGGGCAAGTCTCGGCTGCTGGCCGAGCTGAAAGAGTGGCTGGCCCAGGAGCGGGTGCCCGTCACCCTGGTCGAGGGCCGCTGCCTGTCCTACTGCGAAAACGTTCCCTACTGGCCCTTCCTGCAGATCCTGCGGACGATCTTCGGGATCACGGACCAGGACTCCCGCGAGGCCGTCCGCGACAAGCTCCTAAAGAAAACCAAATCCGTCTTTCCGGATGCCTGGCCGGACGTCGTTCCCTACCTGGGATACCTGTTCTCGGTCCGCTTCGAGGATGCCCTGGACGAGAAGGTGAAATACCTCGATCCCCAGACCCTGAAGACCCAGATCCTCATCAGCACGAGGAGGCTTTTCAGGGAAATCGCCCGGAGTGAGCCCCTGCTTTTGGTGATCGAAGACTACCACTGGATCGACCCCACGTCCCTGGAGCTCCTGGAGTTTCTGTTCGATTCCCCGGAGCCCTGCCCCCTGTTCCTCCTGGCACTGTCCCGGGTGGAGAAGGAGAAGGAGGGCTATCGGGTCAGGGCGGTCCTGAAGGGAAAGCTGGGAGCGGATTTCCTGGAGATCACCCTGGAGCCCCTGAGCCGGGTGGCGGGCACCCGCCTGATCCACAGCCTGCTCAAAATCCCCGGCTTTTCCGAGGAATTCAAGGATCGAATCCTGGCCAAGGCCGAGGGCAATCCGTTCTATCTCGAGGAGATCATCCGCTCCCTCATAGACTCCGGGATCCTGTTCTACCGGGACGGGAACTGGCTCTTGACCTCCGAGGTCGACTCCTTCACCATCCCGGACACGGTTCAGGCGGTCATCGCCACCCGCCTGGACAAGCTGGAGAAGGACGTCCGCGAGGTCCTGCAGATGGCCGCGGTCATCGGGCGCAATTTCCCGATCCCGGTCCTAGAGCACCTCACCAGCCAAGCCGGCATGATGCTGACCCTTTACCTGGCGGCCCTCGAGGAGCACGAGTTCATCTCGGAATCCAAGCGGAAGCCGGACCGGGAATACCTTTTCCGCCATCCCCTGTTTCAGGAGGTAGCCTACAAGGGGCTCTTGAAGACACGCCGGCGGGAGCTGCACCGCCGCATCGGGCAGGTGATCGAGGCCCTGTACCCGGACCGGTTGGAGGAATTCACCGACCTCCTGGCCTACCAGTACGGCCAGGGGAACGACCCCGGGAAGGCCGTGGAGTGGCTGCTCAAGGCCGGGCAGAAGGCCAAGGACCGCTTCGCCAACGACGAGGCCATCGGATACTTCCGCCAGGCGGTTGCCCTGCTCGAGGCGGAGGGGGACAGGAAAGCCCGCGAACGGTTCGAGGCCTATGACGCCCTCGGGGATATCCACCGCTTGAAAGGCGAGTATCCTCAGGCCATGGATTGCTACCGCGCGATGCAGAACCTGGCCGGGGAGGACCGCATCCGGTCCTCGTATGCCCGGGCGAAGACCGCGGACGTCCATTATCACCAGGGGCGGTATGAGGAGTCCTTGAAGACCTTGGATGCGGCCGAGGAGATCCTGGCCGGGGCCACCCCGGAAGAGCGCCTGGAAAAGGCGAACATCTGCTTCACCCGGAGCCGGACTTATCAGGGGAGGGGAGACCTGGAGAAGGCCAAAGCCACCGCGGAGAAGGGCCTGGAGATCCTGGCCGAAGACGGGAGGAGGGCATACGCGGAGGGAGAGGATCCGCGACTGACCCGCTTGAGGACCAGGGGCTTGAGCGAGCTCGGGCTCTCCTATCTGGAAACGGATGATTTCGAAAAGGCGAAGGGTTTCTTCCAGGATAATCTGACCCTGGACGAGAAACTGGGGAACAAACCCGGCATCTGCCTGGGCTACAACAACCTCGGCCTGGTTTGCCGGCAGAAGGGCGATTTACCACAGGCGGCCGTATATTTCGAGCGGTCGCTGGCCGTGGCCGAGGAGATGGGAGACCGGGCCTACATCGGCAAGGCCTGTAATAATTTGGGGCTTTTGTATTACACAACGGGCGAGTTCGACAAGGCGGTGGAGTGGTATGAGAGGGACCTGGCGAACGTGGAGGAGACCGGGGCCCGATACGGAATCTGCGTTTCCCGCAGCAACGTGGGGCTGGTGCTCCTGGAGCAGGGCGAGTTCGAAAAGTCGAAACCCATTCTGATCAAGAGCCTGGCCCTGGCCGAGGAGATGGGCTCCAAAAAGATGGTCGCCTTCGACACCTGCCTCCTGGGGCGCATCGCCATCGGCACCGGAGAGCTCGCGGAGGCCGAGCGGTACCTCCTGCGGTCTGAGGAGGTCTCCCGGGAGATGGGGGACAAGGGCCGGCTGATCGAGGCCTATTCCGCGCTCTCGGAATTGAAGGCCCTTCACCCGGAGGGGGCCGGGTACGATCCCTCGGAGGCCCGGGCCTATGCCGACAAAGTCTCCCAGCTGGCCGAGGAAGTCGGGATGCCTTTCTACAAGGCGGACAGTTATTACACCTACTCCAGGGTCCACGCTTCGATTGGGGAGTACGGGCGTGCGGAGGAATACCTGCAGAAGGCCATCGCGATCTTGGAGGAATTCAAGGTGAGGAAATACCTGGCCGACGCCTACCTGGACTACGCCAGAATGATCCAGAAAGCCGCCGAAGCGGGCGTGGTCTTGAAAGGCCGGGCCGAGGACTGTCTGGACAAGGCCCGCAGGATCTACCAGGATCTCAAGCTGTTCCACAAGGTCAAGGAGTGCCGCTAAGGAAGAAATCGCTTGTAACCTAAATTTTTCAAAACGAGGTAGGGCGACCATAAGGTCGCCTTTATTGTCAATAAAACGCTTAAAATCAATGAGTTATTTAGTTGCCGTAAGCTTTTTTAAAGCCTTTAGGTAACTTTTCTTCCCGACTTCCGTAGTATCCAGTGTGAACGAGGAGATACATCATGGAACACCTTGATAAGGAACGAATTCAACATTACTTGGACGGCGCGCTCATAGAAGAGGAAAGGGCCCAGGTGGAAAAGCACCTGGCCCAGTGTGCTTTCTGCGTTCAGGAATTGAAGGTCTGGGAAGCGGTCTTCGCCCCCCTAAGCGCCCTGCCCCGGCTTGAGCCGAGCCGGACCTTCGAGTCCGGGGTGCTCGCAAAGCTCGGCATCCAGCCCTGGTGGGCAAAGCTCTTCGCCCGCCCGCTCTGGCCCAAGGTTGCCCTGACCGGGGCCATGGCCACGGTCGCAGCCTGGCTCGCGATCCTCAGCCGGTACCTGCCGGACGTTAACTCCCCTAAAAACATAGCCCTCATCACCCTGCCGGCCAAAGTCTCGCGCGGGGCGAGCGGGGCCTTCTTCTCCCTGGTCCATAGTCTGACCACCATCCCGTCCTTGATTCGGGACATCGAATTTTACCTTAAAATCGGAAGCGCGGCCTTCTCCGCGGTGAACCAGCCCGCGGTCTGGGGCTCGCTCTTCCTGCTCATGACCCTTTCGCTGTACGTTTTCCGGGCTGCCAGCACCCACTCGTTGGGAATCACAAGGAGGAACTACCATGGAAACCTTACGACGATTCTCTTATAACATCATCCTGGGCCTGATCCTGATCGCTTTCGCGTTCAGCGTTTCCGGAGGGGCCCAGAAGCCGGTCAAGCCCGATTCGAGCCTCAAAGTTGATACGGGCAAAGCGATCGCGGAGACCCTCTTGCATCCCAAGAGGCACCCCGAGGTCGTGGTGGGCGTCGGGCCGGGTGAGAAGAACGGCTCGATCAAGATCAAGACCGGGGACAAAGAGATCAACATCGACATCGACAAGAACAAGAACTTCAAAGAGGGCGACGTCTACGTAGGGGTGAACGACACCATCCACGAGGATGTCGCGGCCCGGGGCAACGTGACCGTGGCCGGGGTGGTGGAGGGCGACCTGGCAGCAATCGGGGGTACGATCTCCATCTCCGGAAAGGTCGAGGGGGGCGTGGCCGCGATCGGGGGGCCCGTGACGCTCTCCCAGGGCGGAGAGGTCGGGGGCGATTTGGCCGCGATCGGAGGCCCGGCCTCGATCGGAGGCAAGGTCGGGGGTGACGTCGCGGCAGTGGGAGGTCCGATTGAAATGGATTCCACGGCCGTGGTGGACGGAGATGTGGCCACGGTCGGAGGGGCCATCACCAAGGCCCCCGGGGCTCAGATCAAGGGCGAGGTCAAGGCCCTGGACTTGGGGCTCCTCAACCGCTTCATCCCCCGGGCCGTGGGTGTGGTGCGCTTCGGACATGAGCATCCGATCATCCACCGCACGCTCGGGCTCGGACTTTCGCTCGTCTGGTTCCTGGGACTGTGGGTCCTCCTGCTCTTGGTGGTCCTGTTCCTGCCCAAGCACACCGAGGTCATCGGGGAAACGATCACCGCCCAGTTCTTCCTGGCCGGGCTGATCGGAGTGATCGCCGAGATCCTGATCCTGCCGCTGTTTGTGCTGCTGTGCGTCACGGTCATCGGAATCCCATTCGCGTTGATCCTGTTGCCGATCCTGGTCCTGGTCGGATTCCTGATGGCCTTCGCGGCGATGGGCCTGGTCATCGGGCGGAGGCTGACCCAGGGGTTGAACTGGAAGGTCACCGCTCCGCTGGGCCTGGCGACCATCGGATATCTGCTCCTGATCCTTTTCTTCATCTTGGCCCGGTTGCTCTTCATCCCAGGTGGGGTCTTGACCGTGTTCGCCGTGATGCTCCTGGTCCTGGGCTGGCTGATCCTGTACTGCGCACTGACCGTGGGGTTCGGAGCCTGCCTGTATACCCGGTTCGGGACCAAGCACGGGCCGTGGAGAAAGAACGTCAGCGCGTCATGATCCCGTATATCGGCGAATGGCTGGAGAGGCCGGAGGGGGAGGGGTTCCGAAAGAGCGAGCCCCTCTCCCCAGCTCCGAATTTTGTTCCCGAAAAGGGGAAAAAGGAGGGAGCACTTCCGGATGAATCGAGCCATCCGCCGGAGAATTCCCATAGGAGGCCGAGCATGAAGAATAGAATCCTTTGGTTCCTGTTCTTATTGAGCCTGGTCGTCGTCAACTATGCTTCCGCCAGGAAAACTCATTACCGTTTCGGGGGCGGGAACCAGCCCGCGCTCACGATCCCCCAGGACAAAGTCTTGGAAGGCAACCAGTACCTGGCCTTCGGGAGCGTAATTATGGCCGGCCAGGTGACCGGCGACCTCTGCGTGGCCGGGGGGAACGTGCAGATTTCGGGAAAAGTTGGTAAAGACCTCTGGATCGCGGGAGGACAGGTTGCGGTCAGCGATTCAGTAGGAGACGATGTCCGCGCGGCAGGAGGAGAGGTCACTCTGTCGGCACCGATCGGTGGGGACCTGATGTGCTTTGCGGGCAATACGACAGTGGACTCCAGCTGCAAGGTCTCAGGAAAGACGAAGATCTCGACCGGGGACCTCACCTGGGCCGGGGAGGCGGGGAAGGACCTGGAGGCCAGTGCCGGGGTGATCACCCTCCAGGGCATCGTGCATGGGAACGCCAACCTCAGCGGCAAGGATATCGTCGTGGGCCCCGGAACAGTCATCGAAGGGGACCTCGTCTACACCAGCTCCTACGAGGCCAAGATTTCGCCGCAGGCGATCATCAAAGGGAAGACCGATCACCGCCTCCCGCCGGCCACCGAACATCGGCATCGGAGGCATTTCCCCTTGTTCCGAATCCTGCACTTCTGGGCCTGGAGCCTGGGAAGCCTGCTCCTGGGGAGCCTCCTCTTCTCCCTGTTCCCAGCCATGGGACAGCGCATCGAATCTCGGATTCGGACCCTGCACTGGGCGGCCCTGGCCGGATTCGTCGTCCTGGCCCTGGCCCCGGGGGTCATCCTGGCCCTGCTCCTGTCAGTGCTCGGAGTGCCGATTGGTCTCTCCCTCTTAGTCGGCGTCCTGTTCGCGCTCATCGCGAGCATCGCCTTCGTGGGCCTTACCCTGGGACGAGCCCTTGTTGAACTGATCACCAAGAAGCCGGTCACGGCCTGGTTCTGGCCCATGGCCCTGGGGGTCTTCCTGATCCAGATCCTGGGGCTCATCCCCTGCTTCGGATTCATCCTGAAGCTCCTCGTAGTCATCGCGGGGGTGGGAGGGATGTACCTGACCTTGGTCGGGGCGATGAGACACAAGACAGCATCCTAAAGACTGTTGACCGTGGACTGTAGACTGTGGACTTGACAGTGCCTCAAGGTTCACAGTCTACGGTCATTTTAAGGGAGGATGTCATGAAGCATGCCTCGGCTTTGCTCGCAACCCTGTTTTTTATAGTCCCCCTATGCGCTCAGGAAGTCAACCTCCAAGACTCCCTGTGGCAGAAGGCGGTGGTCCTCTCCGGGACGAACGAGGACTGGGTGCCCGGGCTTCTCGTGATCCGGATGGAGATGCTGGATGGCCAGGGCAGCGCTCAGAGCACCGAGGAAACTTGGATGAAAATGAGTTTGGGGCCGGACGGCAAGATCAAGGAAGACCTGATCAAACAGGTGAAAGACGGCAAGGTGAAAGACGGCCCCGAAACGAAGGTCGAGGCCCGGTCCGGGGAAGGAAAAAAGAAAGGCGAAAAAAAGGAGACCTCGATCTCGGTCAGCAGCAACGACACCCCTTTTTCCCCCAAGGTCCAGGGGAGCGTTACAACGAAGCGCACGGCCCACTCCAAAATGATCCTCGGCAAACCCTGCGTGGGCTACGAATTCACGCTCTCCACGAAAGAGGGGAAAACGTTAAGCGGGACCGCCTGGTTGGAGGACCCGACCGGAGTCCCGCTCGAAACGCAGTATACCGTCCGCCCCCTTCCCCCTCATGTTCAGCGCCTCTCAACCACCGTGCGCTATGAGACCACTCCGGAGGGCGCCTGGCGTCCTCAGGAGATGGTCATGGATGGGAGTGGTGGATTTCTGTTCATCAAGAAAGCCTACCGCGGCATCATTCGCTTCAGCGACTATTGGAAATATCCTCCCAGCGCGAAGAAATAAAACCATTCTAAGGATTAAGGAGTTTACGATGAAAAAGGGCTTTCTTATCGTTCTCATGCTTCTGACCGCAGCCAGCCTCGGGGCCGAAAGCATCGGGCCGAGGCTGGGGTTCACGTCCCCGGCCCTGGGGACGGATGCCTTGGCCACATTCTCCAACCCGGCCGGGCTGGGATTCGGGAAACGATTTTCAGGATACTGGGTTCTGGCCTATCCGGATTCGTTCTTCTCCTCGGACTCGGCGAAAGGGGACAATGCCCTGGTCCTGGGAGATAACGGGTTAGGCTTCTCGGCCGAGTGGCTGGGGTCCGATATTCATAAGAACTACCAGCAGTACACCATCGCCGGAGGGGACCGGATCAACCGCCGAGTTTCCTGGGGATGGAGCTACCGCTGGATCTCTCCCGGAAATTCCTCACTTCCCAAGGCCCATTTCTGGGACTTGGGACTCATGGCCAGGCCCACCCCTTATCTCTCCGTTGGATTGGTTGGAAGAAACCTGAACCGGCCGGAGTACGGGGGATATCGCCTGAAGAGAGCCCTGGAAGGGGGGCTCGGAGTCAGGCCTTTTGCGGATAAAGTCCTGCTTTACGTCAACGCCTCGATCAGTGAGAAGCAGCGGGCCAAGGACATGCAGCCGGTCTTTGGGGCCGAGGCCAAACCTGTTAAATGGTTGGCCCTTCATGGAAATGTGGACACCAAAGGCAACTTCGGACTGGGCATGCGGCTGTCCTTCGGCAGCTTCGGCTTCGGGATGTTCAACCGCTTCGACACCTCGGCTAAAAGCGCGGGAGGGGTGAGTTACATCGCCCTCTCGCCCAGGGAGCCTGCTCTCATCATAGGTAAGCGCTGGCTCGTGCTGAACCTCTCAGAGGACATCGTGGACGAGAAGCCGGGGTGGAGCTTGATGGGCGGAGGATCGAGGCGAACCACGAGATCTCTCCTCGATGTTCTGCATGACGCCAAGGAGGATCCCTCGATCGTGGGGTTGGTCCTGCGCATCGAAAGTTACGGCGCGGGCTGGGCCAAGACCCAAGAGGTACGCCAAGCCCTCCTCGATTTCAAGGCCAAAGGCAAGAAGATCGTCTGCTTCACCGAGATGCTGGACAACAAGGAGTATTATCTGGCCAGCGTCGCGGATAAGATCGCGCTTTATCCAGTGGGCTACCTGAACCTGGTCGGACTGCGGACCGAGATCCCGTTCATCAAGGGGACGATGGACAAACTGGGCATCCAGGCCGAGCTGGAGAAGCGGGGGAAGTACAAGGCCGCGGCCGAGCTGGTCACAAGCGACACCATGTCCACGGCCTACCGCGAGGTCGAGAACGCGATACTGGACGACCTCTACGATCAGATGACCCAGGGGTTGGCAAAGACCCGCAACCTCTCCCAGGACGAAATCAAGGCCAAGATTGACCAGGGCCCCTACACAGCCAAAGAGGCTAAAGAGGCTGGCCTTGTGGATACGCTCCTGTTTTACGACCAGGTGGACAGCCTGATCCAAAAGGCCTGGGGGGAGAGGCCCAGAAAGGTAGGGGAAAAATCCTACGCTGCGGAAAGAACGGCCGAAAAGGAAGAGGATTGGGGCGAGCCGCCGGTCATCGCGGTCATCTATGCCTCGGGCGACATCATGATGGGGCAGAGCTTCACGGATCCCCTGACCGGGATGAAGGTCATGGGCGGGAACACGGTCGCTGCGGCCCTGAAGCAGGCCCGCGAAGAGAAGTGCGTAAAGGCCATCGTGTTCCGGGTGGACAGCCCCGGCGGAGACGGACTGGCCTCGGACATCATCTGGCACGAGGTCGTGCGCTGCCGGGAGAAGAAGAAGCCGGTGGTCGTGTCCATGGCCGATGTGGCTGGCTCCGGAGGCTATTTCATCGCCTGCGCCGCGGACACGATCTACGCCCTGCCCGGAACGGTCACGGGCTCCATCGGGGTCATCACGGGAAAGGTCAACACCAAGGGACTCTACGACAAAATCGGGATCAAGAAAGAGGTCATGACCCGGGGGGCCAACGCGGACTTCTATTCCTCTTACCGGAGCTTCACGGACAAGCAGCGGGAGCAGCTGAACCGGCAGATCGAGGCCGATTACCGGGACTTCGTTCACAAAGTGGCCCTGGGACGCCACAAAACCGACGAGGAGATCCACGCCATCGCCCAGGGGAGAGTGTGGACCGGAAAGCAGGCTGCGCAGAACGGGCTGGTCGATAAATTAGGCGGGTTCGATGAGGCCATCGCCTGCGCCAAGCGCATGGCCAAGATCCCGGAGGGGAAGGACGTGCGGATCATCACCCTGCCCAGAGGAAGGGGGTGGTTCAATGTGCCCCTCACTCAAACCCTCTCCCAATACAAGGAGTTCCGAGATGCGGCTTGGACCCTTGACGAGGTGCGTCAACTTCAGAACTCCCCGATCCTCTACCGCATGCCCCCGGAGATGACCCTGCCGTGAACAGGCTTTCTTGATTCTTTAGGGAAATTCTGATAGAATAGGCGAGCTCCAAAAGCTCGCCTATTCTATTACCGATGCTCAAGCATCCTATGATCTGGATACCAATCATTTTACTCCTGGCCCTGGCTTTGGGTGTGTTACTCCTGCCCTCAGGCTTGGCCATTTATCTCACCTCGCCCTGGCGTCCAAGCGTTCTTTCCCGGGAGAGGAACTTTCCCAGGAATCCCGGCGAGATTGGGCTGGCCTATCGTACGCTCCGGATCCCTACGAAGGACGGTTTGACCCTGACGGCTTGGTTCATCCCTCCAGAGTCCGCCCGGTCTCCGGTGGTCCTGTGTCTGCACGGATTGTATGACACCAAACGAAGCCTTCTTCCTCTGGCCTCATCGCTTCACGAGGCCGGGTTCGGGGTTATGCTCCCGGACCTCCGGGCTCACGGGGAGAGTGGGGGAAGGTTCCTGACCTACGGGTACTATGAGAAAAACGATGTCATCGCTATCCTGAGCACGCTCTGCGCCCAGCCTGAGGCGGATTCGGCGCGCCTCGGCCTGTTCGGCCTTTCCCTGGGGGGAGCCGTGGGCCTGCAGGCTGCGGCTCAGGACCCGAGGATCAAGGCCTTAGTCGTGGAAAGTCCCTATTCGGACCTGCGGGAGATCTTCGGCGACCGGTTAAGGAGCCTGGGCTTTCCCCAAGGGCTGGCGAAGTACTTGGTCTCGCTCTCCCTTCCTATCGCCGAGCGCCGAGCTCTTTTCAAGGCCGAGGAAGTGAGACCTTTGGACTCGGTTCGGAGCTTGAACCGTCCTATCCTGTTCATCCACGGGGGGAAGGATTTCTATATTCCAATCCGTCATACCCAGAGCCTGTTTGAGGCTGCTCCGGGTCCCAAAGAGTTATGGGTGGTTTCAGGTTCCCAACACGCCAAGTGTCAAAGGGTTGCGGGGAAGGCCTACGGAGAAAAAATCGTTGCTTTTTTCCTTCAGCATCGTCAATAGGAGCCGCTACGTATTGCAAACCGCTCCTAAAAGAGTTATAATATGTGAGAAAAGTCACAAGCCTTTGCTTTGATCCCAAGAACTTATTTATGGAAAGGTTGAAAAGGCCATGGACCATGGTCTGAGTCGGATGGCGGGAGCCATCAAGGAGTCTCCCACCCTGAAGCTGAACGCCCTGGCCACCTCGCTCATAGAGAAAGGCGAACCGGTGATTCACCTCGGGGGCGGCGAGCCCAAGGCGCAATTCCCCCAGGAGGCCCTGGAGAAGTGCACCTCCTACCTCGCTAAGCGGGAGGTGCGCTACGCCCCTCCGGCCGGAATCCCTCCCCTGAAGAAGGCCATCGTCCAATACACCGAGCGGAACTACAAAAAGGCCGTGGGAGGCGAGAACGTGGTCGTGTCCGTGGGGGGAAAGCAGGCCATCATGGCCGTGCTCCACGCCATCGTGGACCCCCAGGAGGAGGTTCTCTTTCCCGCGCCCTACTGGGTGAGCTTTCCGGACATGGTCACCCTGGCCGGGGGCGTTCCGGTCGTCGTCCGCCCGCAGACTGACCCTTTCCGCCCGACCCTGAAAGAGGTCGAGGGCAAGGTGACCGCAAAAACCAGGGCAATCATCCTCAACAGCCCCAACAATCCCTCGGGCATCATGTACTCCCGGGACTTCATCGCCGGGGTGGTGGAGCTCTGCGAGAAGAAGGATCTTTACCTTTTGATGGACGACACCTACAACCGTCTGGTCTTTGACAGCCAGGTCGCACCCAACCCCTACGAGTGCGCCAGGGCTCCCCTGGAGAGCTCCAAGCTGGTGGTGTTCAACTCCATGTCCAAAACGTACGCGATGCCCGGATTTCGCATCGGCTGGGCCGTTGGGAACCCTTCCCTGATTAAGGCCGTGGCCAAAATCCAGTCCCATCAGACCTCTTGTGCCGCGGTTCCGTCGCAGTGGGCTGCGGTCGGGGCCCTGGAGGGAGATCAGTCCGGGGTGGAGGCCCTGCGGGCTACATTGGAGAAGAACCGCAACGCCATGCTACAGAGCCTCGCGGACTTCCCTAGGCTCAAGGTTACCAAGCCCGAGGCCACTTTCTACTGCTTCCCGGACTTCACGGCCTACGACAAGGATTCCGGGAAGCTGGCGGAGTTCCTCTTAAACAAGGCCCGGGTGCTGGTTGTCCCGGGCAAGGAGTTCGGGATGGAAGGGCACCTCCGGCTCTCCTACTGCGGCTCGGCCCAAGACGTGACCGAGGGCGTGGCCCGCATCCGCTGGGCCCTGGACCCCGCCTCGCCAAAGGAGATCGTGATCGGGGGGAAGAAGGTTGTGAGAGACTGGGCCTAAGAGACTCATTCGAGAGGCCGGGTCGTAAACGCGATTGTAGGTTAAAAACAGAGATAATCTCATTAAAGAAAGCGAGCCTAAATGCTCGCTTTCTTTATATAGAGCACAGGCCATAGCCCCTTCTGGGCTTGTCAAGGGATCCGAAGATGGGTTATACTTAAATCCTGATCTTCGGCACCCTAATCGGTAAGCATTCCGAGGCCTTTTCCCGCAGTATTCCGATGTCTATAAAGAGAATCTCGCAACCTGAACGTCCACATCCGGAGGGACAAAGCCCAGTCGTCCTTCCTCAGGCTGAAACGCCAGGCAAAGTGCCGGCCCATCTTTGGCCCTTATTGGTTCTGGCTGTCCTGACCGTCGCGCTTTATGCCAACAGCCTGAGCGGAGGGTTCGTATGGGATGACCGGGCCCTCATCCTCCAAAACCCATTGGTCCAGACCCCCCATCGGGCTTTCGAGGCGTTTCAACACCGCTTGTTTTTGTTTACCCGAGAGTTCGATTACTTCCGTCCTTTGGTGATTCTATCGTTCGCCGTTGACCGATGGCTTTGGAACGGGCGAGCGTTCGGGTTTCACTTGAGCAACGTGCTCCTCCATCTGGGGGGCGTGGTCTGCCTTTATTTTCTTTTTCTGCGCCTTTGGGCTCGGAGGCTGGCCGTTCTTTCCGCCGGGCTCTTTGCTATGTTCGCCTGCCACACCGAGAACGTAGCCTCCATCGCCGGGCGAATGGACGTTCTTTCCACTCTGTTCATGCTTCTTGGTCTCTTGGTTTACTTCCGGCGAATGGCCGGCAGGGTCGGACCCGTTTCCCTGGTGCTCTGCTTTCTTTTCGAGCTGGGCGCGCTCCTCTCCAAGGAGCTGGGAGCGATCTTCCCGATCCTTTTCGGTCTTTGCGTATTCCATCTTCACCCCCGGAAGGAGTGGAAGGGGCATTTTCTGAGAGGCGCCCTGTTCATCGGAGCGGCTTTTGTCGTCTACGCGGTGTTGAGGATCATCGCGACCGGGGGACTGCGGAGCCAGGTCGTTGCGGTTTATCCCTTCCGGGAGCGAATCCTCATCCTTCCAGGGCTCGTGTTGCTTTATCTCCAGCTCCTGATCTTTCCCTTCAACCTCAATGCCCGACATATCACCCCACCTCCCGCGGGGCTTGCCTCGCCGGGTTTCCTTGGGCCATTGGCTCTTTTGGCCCTCCTAACGGTAGGAGTCACCCTCTTGGCGCGGCGATCCAGGCCGATGGCCTTCGGTGGTCTCTGGTTCCTGGCTGCGCTCTTGCCGGTCCTGAACCTGCTCCCGCTGGAGGGGACGACCATGGCGGACCGCTTCCTGTACCTGCCTTCCGCGGGCTTTGCCCTGCTGTTGGTCAGCCTGCCCGGTATCGTGAAGAAATTTAAGGATCGTTTCGGGAATTTGGGTTATCGAGGCGTGTGGGCGATCCTCATCCTGATCGGCCTCAATAATGCGGTATTCACCGTCCTGCGCAACCCGGTATGGCACGATGAAATGCGTTTCTTCAGTTTGCTGGTGAAACAGGACCCCACCTCCTGCATTGCCCATCATAACCTCGGGTATGCCTACTACCGAGAAGGGAACTGGGTGAGAGCCGAAGCAGAGTATCGCCAAGCGATTTCCCTAAATCCAGCCTATGCCGAGTCTCACGCCACTCTGGGAGACCTCCTCTATAAAACCGGGCGCTATGCGGAGGCCATTCTGGAATACGAAGCCTACCTGGAGTTTTTTCCCGATGCTCCCAATCAAGAGATGACCCTCGAGCGCATCCGGAAGTTAAAGTCTCTGGTCAGCCTCAGCGAAAAAGGGGAGCGGTGATCGGGACGGTGAGAAGGCGTAAGGAGACAGTTTGGGAAAGGCCGTCCCTTTCCTGTTTGTGGGCTAATTATGAGCTGTGAAATCAGAGGCTCAGTTCGAAACCAGACCGCCTCATCCCGTTATCTTTTCCCCTCCAATTTTTGCGCTTGACTTTCCCAGGGATTTAAATTAGACTTATTAGGTAACCTTTGGAGGGTTCCTCATGAAAATGAAGGCCACTGCGTTGGCTGCGGGGTTACTCGTGGTCCTGACGACGACCGGGTTGTGGGGGAGTGACCAGCCCCCGGTTCTCTTTGAGCCCAGGATGGGCACGGTGGTAGCCCCTGCGTTGGGCGAGAGACTGGCCGCCCTGGGAACGAGCGAAACCGTTCCGGTCCTGGTTTATTTCACGGACAAAGGCATCCGGGCCCAGGAGGAATTCAACCGGGCCGCGTCCCAGCGGAAAGCCCAGTTCACCGAGCATGCTCTGTGGCGCCGGGCCAAGGTTGGAAAGACTGAAATGGACTTCATGGACCTGCCGGTTTCCCAGGAATACATCCAGCAGATCGAGGCCCTGGGGGCCAGGCTCAGAGTTCGGTTGAACTGGTTCAATGCCGCCAGCTTCGAGATGACCAGGGACCAGGTCGTGCGGGCCACGGCCTCGCCCTTCGTGCGGCAGATGGATCTGGTGCGCTCCTACCGCAAGCCCCGTGAACCCGAGGTGCCCTCCACCGAGGAGCTTTCCCCTCCGCCTCCGAATGAGATTTACAGCCTGAACTACGGCCCCTCGTACTGGCAGGTGCGGCAGATCAACGTACCGATCTGCCATGACTCCGGGTACACCGGCCGCGGAGTCATCGTGGCCATGTTCGACGCGGGGTTCGGGGACCATGCCTGCTTCGATTCCATCCGCAACTCCGGACGCTTGATTGACCAGCACGACTTCTACACCAACCGGGACACCACGGACTGGTATTCCCACGGGAGGGGCACCTGGTCCGAGGCTGGGGGGTTTTACTCCGGACAGCTCATCGGCCCGGGCTACGGTGCGACTTGGGCCATCTACCGCACCGAGGTCGCATCCTTCGAGCGCAATGTCGAGGAGGATTACTGGGTCGCGGCATTGCAAAGGACGGACTCCATCGGAGGGGAAGTGGTGTCCAGCTCCCTGGGCTATTTCGATTTCGACTCCGGCCAGCATTCCTATACCTATCAGGACATGAACGGGAACACTGCGATCTGCTCCCGGGCAGCGCATCATGCCGCAGCCCTGGGCATCATCGTGTGCAACGCCATGGGGAACTCCGGGCCGAGCGCGGGGTCCATCACCGCACCGGCGGATGCGGACTCCATTCTCTCCATCGGGGCTGTGGATTCCGCAGGCACGATCGCCAGCTTCAGCTCCCGGGGGCCGACCTATGACGGCAGGATAAAACCCGAGGTCTGCGCCAAAGGAGTTTCGGATTACTGGGCCAGCACAGCCGGCCGCACCTCCTTCGGAACGGCCTCCGGCACCTCCTGCTCCACCCCTCTGGTCGGAGGGAGCTGCGCCATCGTGCTCCAGGCCCATCCCTCCTGGACTCCGCTCCAGGTCCGTCAGGCCCTGATGATGACCGCCAGCCGGCATAACAGCCCGGACAACAATTACGGCTGGGGCATCATCGACGTCTGGGCCGCGATCCGTTCCAATCCCAGCGCGGTCGAGGAGGATCGGATCCAGGTCGGGAAGGAGCGCGACCTTGCTCTGATGAGTCAGCCCAACCCCACCTCCGGGGCGACGATGCTTTCCTTCTCCCTGGCCCGTGCCGGGGAGGTCACCCTCGACATTTACAATGTTTCGGGGCGGCTGGTCCGCAGCTTCGTCTCCGGGTCCCGCGCGCCCGGCCGCTATGCGGTGCGCTGGGATGGGAAGGACGAGTCCGGACAGCGCGTGGGGAGCGGGATTTATTTCTATAAGCTCAATACGCAGGATAGAACCCAGGCCGGAAAGCTCGTGATGCTGAGGTAAGTTTTTCAGGTTCGTCTGACCTTCCGGAGACAGCGTCCGATGGGTGTAACATCGGACGCTGTCTTTTTCTCACTTGACTTTTCCGGCCGTTGGGCCTATAATGAAAGGGTAACCTTTTGAGGAGCAAAATGATGGAAAAGAGGCTTTTTGTGCTGGGGCTAATCTCGGTCCTGGCCGTTCTCTGGAGCTGTTCCAAGAAACACGTCACCAGCTACGGCGGAGGTGGCGGGGGGGGGGGGGGCGGGGGAGCTGCGGCCATTACCGTCGTGTCCCCGAACGGGGGGGAGAGCTGGGTCGTGGGCACCAAACATGTCATCACCTGGAATGCCTCCGGGCTCACCAGCGGCAGCGTTCTCCGGGTGAGCTTTTCCACGGACGGCGGGGCAACCTGGGATACTGTCCCCAAGGCAGGCAATCTTGCCTACACGGCCCGATCCTTTAACTGGGATATCTCCGGGCCGGCAACGACTCGGGGCCGGATTTTAGTGGCCAATATCTCCGGAAGCCAGACCCTGGCCTCGGATAAAAGCGATACTACCTTTACGACCGTATTGACGAGTAATCAACCCTATGTCGTGGACTCGATGCGAGTGGGAAGCGGCCCCTACGGGGTGGCGATCACTCCGGACGGAGCCTATGCCTATGTGACCTGTTCCAGCTTCTCAGGGGTGGATTCGGTGTATATCATCTCCACAGCCAACGACAGTGTGGTGGCAAGGATCGGTGGAATGAGCCAGCCACGGGGGATTGCGATTTTGCCCAGCGGTACCTTTGCCTATGTGGCCAACAACCTGGGGGGCACAGTATCCGCGATCGCCACGGCCACCCGCAGCGTGGTCTCGATCCCCACCGCGGCTTCGCCCTCTGGCGTAGCCGCCTCCCCGGACAGCCGCCTGGTCTACATCGTGCACTCGGGCTCATCGAACTACATTACCGTGATCGACGCCAAGACCAACTCCGTGTATCAGCAGATCCCCGGGGCCGGCCAGGGAGGGGGCATCGCCGTGCGTCCGGACAACGCCCGCTACGTCTATTCCACAAGGGGGAGCGGAAGTTTCGTGGTCCTGGACACCCTGGGGTTCATATTCCAGTCCTACTCCCTTTCCGGAACCGGGTCCTCCGGGATCGCGTTCCGGCCCTCAGGGGCAGAGGCTTACATCGCCAATGCCACGAGCAACAATGTTTCCGTGGTCACGACCTCCCCGCCGGGAGAGGTGGCTGTGATCACGGTCTCCGGGGCACCCACAGGCGTGGCCATGGTACCTAGCGGGAACTATGCTTATGTCTCGCAGTCTACCGGAAACAACCTGGCGGTCATCAATACCGGAAGTCGAGCGATTGTTGCTACGGTTTCCTCGGTGGGGATCTCTCCGCTGGGATTGGCCGCGACGCCTTCCGGGAGGTACGTGTACGTGGCCGCGAACGGGAGCAACAAGATCTACGTGGTCTACACCAACGGCTTCTAAACGGCAAAGGATATCCGATCATGTCGCGTGAAATTCAGGAGTTCATAAAGAAGCACACCGAACGGGTTGAGCCCCTGGCCCGGGGGGCGGCCCTGGCATCCTGGGACTTCAACCTTACGGCGAGCGAGGAAAGCAAAAGGAAGAGCGAGGAGCTGGACCGGAAGCTCCGCCAGCTTTTCTCCGACCCGGAGGCCTTCGGGAAGCTCAAGGCCTGGTGGGAGAAGGGGATCGGGGACGCCCTCCTGGCCCGGGAGGTCCGCCTGCTCCTCTTAGCCCACTGGGCGAACCAGATGGACCGGGACACGATCGCGGAATTGGTGAAAAAGGAGAAGGAGATCGAGAGCATTTTCTACTCCTACCGCGCCAAGGTGAGAGGCCGGGAGCGCTCGGACAACGAGCTTTCCGAGATCCTGAGGAAGGAGGCCGACAGCGCGCTCTGTCAGGAGGCATGGGAGGCTTCCAAACAGGTCGGGGCCCAGGCGGCTGCCAAGTTGCGCGACCTGGTTCGGATGCGGAACACCGCGGCACGAAAGATCGGGTTCCCGAACTTCTACGCCATGCAGATAGAGCTTCAGGAGCTCGACGAAAAAGAGCTGTTCGATCTCCTGGCGAAATTGGAGCAGCTCACCGAGCAGCCCTTCCGGAGTTACAAAAGCGATCTGGACCAGGCCCTCGCCCAGCGGTTCGGATGCGGCGTCGCCGGCCTCCGTCCCTGGCACTACGCCGACCCCTTCTTTCAGCGACCCCCCGATAATTATCGGGACGAGGTCTCCTTGGACGAGGTCTTCAAGGATAAGAACATCGAAGCCCTGACCCGCTCCTTCTACCAGGACATGGGCCTTGATATCGGGGACATCCTTAAGAGGAGCGACCTCTACGAGAAGCCGGGCAAATGCCAGCATGCCTTCTGCACGGATATCGACCGCAAAGGGGACGTGCGCATTCTCTGCAACATCACGCCCAGCGAGCGCTGGATGGGCACCATGCTCCACGAGTTCGGCCACGGGGTTTACTTCAAGTACCTGGACAGGGGTCAGCCTTACACCCTGAGGGAGCCGGCACATATCCTCACGACCGAGGCCATCGCCATCCTGATGGAGCGCTCCACCCAGTCAGCCTGGTTCCTCACCCGGTATGCGGGCGTGCCCCAGGAAAAGGCCGCGTCCATGTCGCAGGGCCTCCGGGCCCAGGTTCGGGCCAAGCTCCTGGTCTTCTGCCGCTGGTGCTCGGTGATGATGCGCTTCGAGCAGGCCCTGTATCGGGATCCCGAGCAGGACCTGGATACGCTGTGGTGGGACTTGACCGAGCGCTATCAGCTCCTCGTGCGTCCCGAGGGTCGCAAGGCCCCGGATTGGGCCTCCAAAATCCATCTCTCCACGGCCCCGGTCTATTATCACAACTACCTTCTTGGCGATCTCGTGGCTTCCCAAATCGAAAATTATATTCAAAAGAACGTCCTCGCCCAGGGAGAGGTGTTCGTGAACCCCAAGACCGGGCGCTACCTCGTGGACAAGACCTTCCGGCCCGGAGATAGGGAGCACTGGACCCTCTGGCTCAAGAACGCCACCGGCGAGGTCCTCTCCCCGGAGCACTTCGCCAACCAGATTGCCTGATGGGATAGGGACTTGGGCAGGGGATAACCTGTCCAGCTGCAAGGGGCCTGCGCTTCGGCGCAGGCCCCTTGCTTTTCTGCCCCGGGAATCCGGGCTACGGGAGCCGGTTCAAAGCCTCCAGGATCTTCGAAGCAGGGGCTTCATCGAGTTCCTCTTTCATGTAACGCAGGTGACGCTGGCCCCAGTCGCGGGCTAATTGGGGAAGCTTCATCCGGGAAAGGACCTGGATCAACGGGGTCACGCACTCCGCACGGGATAGGTCTTTAAACAGGGCCTCTTCGAGGACTCTCCTCGCTTCGGGAAGGTTTCCGGAATCCCGTTCCAGGGTGGCGTATTTCAGGGTCGCCCGGAAATAGGCCTCCCGCAGATGGTCCCTCCTTGGATTCAGCCAGTCCTCGTAGGGAAACTCCTCCAGGTAATCCCCGAGGTAGAGGTCTAGGGCCCGGCGGTAGGCCTTGCGGGCCTCCTGGAGTTTCCTCGACAACTGGGCATGCTCCCCTTCTTTGACGGCCTCTTGGAACTCCTCGGCATCGATTCGGAAGCGTTCGCCAGGGAAGAACCCGTAGGCTCCGCGCTGGCTTTGAAAGAAGACGTAATCCTTCCTCGGAAGATGCCAGGGTTCGAACAGCTCCCGGAGGTACAGGAAAAGCGTGGTCAGCACGTGGCGGGCCTTACCGGGATGGGGTTTGTTCCACAGCGTTTCCAGCAGGACGTCCGTGGCATGCCACTTTCCGGGATGGGTCAAGAGGAAGAGGAAAAGGCGCTTGGCCCCCGGGCGAAACCAGTCCCTGTCCGTGAAAAGTTTCCGGTCGAGCCAGACCCCGAACGTCCCCAAGGAGGTGACCCTGTAGCCGGTGTGTTGCTGCCAGCCTTGGAGCAGGCGGGATGCCCTCCGGCGGACCTCCTTCTGGGGGTCCTTTGTCAGTTTCTCTAGGAGGGGACGGAAGGGCTTGGCTTGGTGTGCTTCCAGGGAATCGAGGAAGAGTATCTTGGCCTCCGGGGATCGGCGGAGGATGCGTTTTAGCAGGGCGGGATGACCGAGCTGGATCGTGAGTTTGTAGAGAAAGCCGCTGTCCGGCAATGCCTCCCCCAGCTTGAGGAGCAGGGGGACCAGGAGGTCTTTTCGCTCCACGAACGAAGCCAGGATCTGGCAACGCTCCGCTGCCTCCAGGGAGGCATTCAGGGATTGCAGGGCTTGGCTCCTCCGGTTCCCTTGCTCGTAGCCCAGGGCGAGGTACAGAGAGATGAAGCTGTGCGTGATGGTTCGCTTCATGGCCAGGGAGAGCTCGTCCGCCCGATGGAGGATCGCCATGCCCTCCTCCTCCTGGCCCGAGAGCAGGAGGAATTTTCCTTCCGTACACAGGAAAAGGTCTTCGTTGACACGGACCCCTTTTGCCCGAAGCCGGTCCATGGTTTGGCGGACGATCTGGAGGGCCTTGGGGGTTTCGCCCTTCTCGAAATAGATATTGGCCAGATTGCAGGCCAGCTGGGCCTCCAGGATGGGGTTGGGTAATTCCTGCAGCAGGTCCAGGCCCTCGCGGTAGATCGTTCCCGCCTGGTCGATCCGGCCCTCCCTAGCTAAGAGGTCGGCCTTCAACCCCGGCAGGAAGGGCGACACGCTTTTCGCTCCGGTTTCCTGGACGAAATGCTCGGCCTTGGTCAGGCATTTGCGGGCTTCGGAGAGGTCGCCCAGGAACGCGAAGGTGTGCCCTAGGTTGTTCAACGCCTGGACGGCGTGAAATGGGCTGTCCCGTTCCAGCAGGTGCTTGGCCGCCCTCTGGAGCACAAGGATGGCCTCCTCCATGGCCCCTTGGTTTATTTTCACGATCCCCCGGAAGCTCTCCAGCAGCCACCATTCCGTGAAGCAGCTGTAGCGCTGGGCCTGCGCAACCCCCTGGTCGATGGCCTGGTAGGCTTTTTCAGGCTGCCCCTGGTTGAGATGGAGGTTCGCCAGGGTATGGAAGATCCGCGCGCAGAGCCAGGGAGGCGGATTCTTGCCGAAGGCGTCGTCCAGGAGGGGGGGGACCGGTTTCAGGTCTCCTTGCATGAGCAGGGCCTGGGCCAGGCCCCAGAGCCGCTCGGCCTCCCGGGGCCCTCCGCGGGGGACGGCCGAGAAGATCTCCTGGGCCTGTTTGAAATTCCCTAAAAAATTGAGGGCGTGGCCGTAAAGCAGGGTGCGAGGATCGCTGGTGGGATTAGGAACTCCCTGCTTCTGGATGCGGCCCAACACGTTTCCCACCCGGCCCTTGTCGAACAACAATTCATAAAGGTCGTCCATGGCTTCTATTTTAGCGGTTTTTATGGAATATGTCAAGTATATAAAATGGAAGGGGTTAACTCCGTTGATAATTTGGTGATGATCGAAGAGTATAATAGAGACCAGAAACTTTTTGCTCGTTCCCATGAAAGGAGGAACAGATCATGAAGAAGGCGTTTGTTTTGGCGATGGGCCTCTTGGCCCTGTCCTGGAGCCTGAGTTGGGGTGATCTCCAAGTGCACAAAGCGAGGTACTTAGGAAATCCGAGGATCAACCCGAGCACCGAACCGGCGTGGCACAACAGCAACGGGCGAGGCCCGGCTGCATTCCCGGGAACGGCGGTGTTACTGGATTCCTCGGCGAATCCGAACGGAATTTACGTCAGCCGCATCAATGGAACGAGTTCGAACGGAGATTTGATCGTCGGTAAAGTTCTCCGGCATATAGTCCCGGGAACGGGTTACCTGGAAAACTTCACCTGGACGAACGGCGGGAATCCACCAGAGATCTTCACCCAAGATCCCAACATCAACGGCACGAACTACGGGCGGTTCCCCTGGAGCCAGTTCGATGCGCCGGAAACCTACGGGTTCGTGACCGCGGCCCAGGTCATCTCCGGGGCGTTCGCTCAGCCGATTTACATCCGCAACTCGGGAGGTTATGGGAGCGGGCTGTGGGATGCGCCGCAAGATCTCAGGCCTTCGGGCGAGTCATACCAGAACGCCTGCGGGCTCTGGGCGAGCGACATCAGTCCCTATCGTATCTGCGTGACGATGGAGGCCACCTCGGGGAGCATTCCCCTGATGTCGGAGGTGATTGACCCGTTGGGGAACATCGTGAGCGACATCCAGACCGTGTTCGACCAATACGGTGGAACCGCGGACTGCCGGCACGGGAAACTGGCGTGCTTCGGTGGCGGCCCGACGGACGGGATGAACATCAAGACCTCGACAGACGCAGGGGTCACGTGGGTGCCGGATTCGATGGGCATCTGGGCGTTAAGCGCGGACAGCGGCTGGTGGGAGTACCAGACCGTGGTCCTGCAGGACGGGTCGGTGGGTGTGCTCGTGACGATGGATTCCATCGGCCATATGTGGTATGGGCATAACACCCCGCACGGGGCCCTCCAGTTCTTCATGAAAAACCGGCCTTTCCCGAACAAGGTGACGGTCTTCCATCCGACGATGGACCAGGCCTGCACCTTCCCGATGCTCTCGAGGAAAGACGATAACACCCTGGTGGCACTGTTCATGTACAAGGAATCGGGATGGGACTCGATCGCGTGGAGCACTGGCCAGACGTTCTGGGACCTTGGGGAATCACACTCCACGGACGGAGGAGTGACCTGGAGCGCAGTGAGGAACATTACGCACACGGATTCGGTAAGTGAGTGCTGTCCCCAGTTGGCGAGACACATCGGGAGCAACGACAAGCTTCACATCACGTACGGGACGAGGGCGAATCCCTCGGACCCTCCGGACATCTTATACGGACAGGCGGGCGAAATTTACAACTGGTACTTGAGGGATTCCCTTGCGTTGGGCGTGGAGGCGCAACAGCCTGAGGAGCCAAGGGTTATTTCCTATGATTTAGGCCCGGTATCTCCGAACCCGATGCGTGGCCTTGGGACCATCGCCTATCAGCTTCCCAAACCTGGCCGGGCGACCTTGGTCGTCTATAATTCCCTGGGCCAGAGGGTCAGGACCCTGCTCGATGGAATTGAGCCAGCAGGCCGGTTCACAAAGGTCTGGGACGGGGGGGATGAATCTGGATCAGAGGTTCCGGCAGGAGTTTACTTCCTACGCCTTCAGGCGGGGCAGGCAGAGAGGATAGGGAAGTTCGTGGTGGTCAGATGAAAGTAGCCTGCAAGGAGGAACAGACCATGAAGAAGGCGTTTGTTTTGGCGATGGGCCTCTTGGCCCTGTCCTGGGGCCTGAGTTTCGGGGATCTCCAGGTGCACAAAGCGAGGTACTTAGGAAACCCGAGGATCAACCCGGGCACCGAACCGGCGTGGCACAACTACAACGGGCGAGGCCCGTGTGCATTCCCGGGAACGGCAGTATTTCTGGACTCTTCGGCGACCCAGTTCGGCATCTACATCAGCCGGTTAGATAAGATGAGCTCGAATGGAGCCAACGTCGTTGGTATTGGCCTTAGTCATGAGGTTTTTACCTCCACAGACACAGGTATGACCTGGGAGATTGATCCCTTCATGCAGCTCCGTGGTGCCCTTATTGACTTCACGGCGCCGGATTGTTACGGTTTTGTCATCGGGGTGGATTCGTCGGGCGTTCCATTTTACATGCGCAACTCGGGTGGCTACGGGAGCGGGCTGTGGGATGCCTCGGTTGATATCAGGCCTTCGGGCGAGCATTACATGTTCGCCATGGGGTTCTGGCTAGGGGACGTCAGTCCGTACCATATCTTAGTGGTAATGGTGAAAGCCGACACGACTGATCCCCTGATGTCGGAGGTGATCGACACGCTGGGGAACGTGGTGAGCGACATCCAGACCGTGTTCGACCAAGGTGGGGGAACCGCAGACTGCCGGGACGGGAAGGTGGCGTGCTTCGGCGGCGGCCCGACGGACGGGATGAATATCAAGACCTCGACGGACGGGGGGGTCACCTGGCAGGCGGATTCGATGAACATCTGGGCGTTCAGTGCGGATAGTGGCTGGTGGGAGTGGAACAACGTGGTCCTGCAGGATGGGTCCGTGGGGGTGCTGGTTACGATGGACCAATCCGGCCATTTGTGGGACGGCCATAACACCCCGCACGGGGCCCTCCAGTTCTTCATGAAAAACCAGCCTTTCCCGAACAAAGTGACGATCTTCCATCCGACGATGGATCAGGCCTGCACCTTCCCAATGATCTCGAGGAAAGACGATAACACCCTGGTGGCGACGTTCATGTACGTGGAGTCGGGATGGGATTCGGTGGCGTGGGCCTCTGGAGGGTGTTACTGGGACATCGGTGAGTCGCACTCCACGGATGGAGGACTGACCTGGAGCGCGGTGAGGAACATCACGAACACGCCGTCCATCAGCGAATGCTGCATACAGACAGCGAAGCACATCGGTACGAACAATAAGCTTCACATCACGTACGGAACTCGGGCGAATAACACGGACCCGCCGGACATTTACTGGAATGTGGAGTTCGCGGGCGGGGCGCAGGAAATTTACAACTGGTATTTAGGGAACCCGTCGGGCGTTGAGGAGCAAGAGGCTGAGGGTCCGGGAGTTGTAGCCTGTGGGTTGGGCTCGGTCTCTCCAAACCCGATGCGCGGGTCAGGGACCATTGCCTATCAGCTTTCCACTCACGCCCATACCTCCCTGACAGTCTATAATGCCCTGGGCCAGAGGGTTAAAACCTTGCTCGATAGGGTTGAGCCAGCCGGTCGGTCCCTGTCTGCATGGGATGCCCAGGACGAATCCGGTGCGCGGGTACCCCCGGGGATATACTTCTTCCGCTTGTGCTCCGGGTCGTTCACCCAGGTTCGTGAGGTTGTTGTCGTGCGCTAAAGTGGAGTGTCTTCCTTGGGTCTTGGATCGGAGAGAGTTGTAGGACTGCCCCTGTCTGCGTGCGGGATTGACAAAGCCCGGGTAAAAATTGTATAATTGCTCTACTTCACCTATTTTGGGAGAACGAAAGGAGGTGGGCGTTGGGATTATCGCAACTCCGGGGAATTCAGGCAGGCATAAAACAAGAAAAAAGTGAAAGGAGAGCATGAAATGAGGAAAGCGTTACTGTTTTCGGTGCTGGTACTGCTTCTGGCCGGACCGTGCTTCGCCCAGTGGTCTTACGGACCGACCACGCCCTTTTCGTATGTGCGCTTGGGCGGGGAGTATTTCCCCCGGACCGGCAGGGCCTACTTCCTGGGCGGTCGGGTGGGGACCGGGACGACCAGCGGAGAGATCTGGAGCTTCCTCCCGGACAGCGGGACCTTTAGGGACGAAGTGGTGGCCATGGACAACCCCGTGTCCAATTACAGCGTGGACCTGCTCAGCGACCCCACGGCTGTCGACACCTTCGGCCTCTACGTCGTGGGAGGCCGTTCGGTCAGCGGAACCCCCATTGCTGACCTGCAGGCCTACTACCCCGTCTCCCAGATGGCGGCCACGATCACCACGGACCCGTTTCCCGGCACGTCGGGCGGCCATGTTTTTATGCCGGCTCAGGGAACGGCCGTGGTCAACAACAAGCTCTACGTCTTCGGAGGGTTCCAGGTTCAGGGAACCCCTTACAACTCTGATTCCACCTACGTCTACGATCCCTCCCTGCCGGCGGGCAGCCGTTGGTCCGTGATCCCCTCTGCGATCCTCTCCCAGGCGCGGGGCTACATCTCCAATGCGGTCGTGGACGGCAAGATTTACGCCATCGGCGGGAGCTACTCTACCGACGGAGTGTACTTGCATAATACCAACATCGTGGAGTGTTTCGATCCCGCTAACCCCGGCGCGGGCTGGGTGCTCATGGCCAATCTCCCGGACACCTCCTCGGAGTCCCATGCTTTCGGCTTCGACACCGGTTCCCCCTACGGGCTGGGCGGCCACATCATCCTGGCTCCCCAGGCCGGCTGGCCCACCCCCAATGCGACCTGCTACGACTACGACGTGGCTGCGAACACCTGGACCACTTTCGCCTCGGTGAATGAGGCCAGAAGGTCTCAAGCTGCGTTCTTCGTGCCCGGAACCGCGAACAGCGGCGGAATCCCGGGGATGTGGATCGTCGGGGGTCGGGAAACCGCGGATTCCCCGGGCGCGACAAGCTCAGAGTACTACCAGCTCACCTACACCGGCGTGGAGGAAAAGGGAGGCGTGAGGCTGGTGAAGAATACTGGACTGCAGGCGCCGGCGCCCAATCCGTTCTCGGGCCGGACGGTCCTGCGCTACTCCCTGGCCAAGTCCGGCCCCGCAAGCCTGGTGATCTACGGGATCACCGGTCAAAAGGTCCGTACCTTGGTCTCCGAGAGCGCCTCGGAAGGAACCCATGAGGTTGCGTGGGATGGACGCGATGACTTCGGCAAACCCGTCGGAGCGGGGGTCTACTTCGCCCGTTTCGCGGCTGGGAACGTCAATACTACTCAGCGCATCGCAGTGTTGCGCTAAGCGCTGATTTTTCAAGGTAGTACCTTCATTCAGAGGGAGGGGTTTCTTAAGAGAAGCCCCTCCCTCTGTTTTGGAAGGTCTTACGCCCCCTAAAGGGGGATTGTCATATCGGGTTGCTTGGGAGCTGAGGGGGGTGTCAGGGAGGGATCAGGGAGGGAAGACCTCGTGAAGTCCTCCCGTACCCCTCCTGAAAACCTTCCATCTCCTTCCCTTCACCCATCTTTTTTTCGGCTTCGGACGCCCGGGATCCGGCATTCGGCATGAATCAAGGTAGTTGACAACTTTTTCCTACTCTGTTAAACTCTATAGTTAAGATGAAGTAGCGTGCTGAGTTGGGATTCTTTAGTTCCGCGTTCCGCATTCCAAAATCCGCATTCCAAAGGAGTTATCATGGCTGAGGTTCAGGCGTCATCCGGGGATGTCCAGGCGGTCAAAGAGCTGCGGCAGGCTCGGGAGAAAATCGAACAGGAGATCGGAAAGATCATCATCGGACAGAAGAAGGTGATCGAAGAGCTCCTGATGGCCCTTCTGGCCAACGGCCACGCCCTGATCGTGGGGGTGCCGGGCCTGGCCAAGACCCTCTTGATCAACACCCTGGCCCAGGTGCTCTCGCTCAGTTTCAACCGCATCCAGTTCACCCCGGACCTGATGCCTTCGGACATCACCGGCACGGACATCATCGAAGAGGATCCCGCGAGCCGCCGCCGCTCCTTCAAGTTCATGCGCGGCCCGGTGTTCGCCAACATCGTGCTCGCCGACGAGATCAACCGCACCCCGCCCAAGACCCAGGCCGCCCTCCTGCAGGCGATGCAGGAGAAGAAGGTCACGGCCGGGGGCCAGACCTATCTCCTGGACCCACCCTTCTTCGTCCTCGCCACCCAGAACCCGATTGAGCAGGAGGGGACCTACCCCCTGCCCGAGGCTCAGTTGGACCGCTTCATGTTCGAGATCATCATCGACTACCCCACGGAAGCCGAGGAGGCCGAGATCGTGCACTCCACTACCTCAGCCTACGAGGCGGAGCTCAAGCGGGTCCTCTCCGGGGAAGATATCCTGCACCTGCAGAAATTGATTCGCCGGGTTCCGGTTTCCGACCATGTGGTGGGCTATGCGGTTCAATTGGCGCGCAGAACCCGGCCCAAGTCCGTGGATGCGCCGAAGTTTATCAAAGACTGGCTCTCCTGGGGCGCCGGGCCCAGAGCCTCGCAATACCTCATCCTCGGAGCCAAGACCAAGGCCGTCCTGGACGGACGCTATTCCCCGAGCGTGGAGGATGTCCGTGCCGTGGCCCCCTCGGTCCTGCGCCACCGGCTGGTGACCAACTTCTCGGCCGAAGCCGACGGCATCACGTCCGGGGACATCGTTTCAAAACTGCTGGAGACGGCCAAAGCCGAGTCCTGAACCTTTTCCTGAGAGTGAGAAACGCGATGCAGCTCATCGAGATCTCGACCCGCGAGAGAACGGTCATGGTGGACATCACCGGGGAGGTGGAGCAGGCGGTAACTGCCTCGGGGATTCAGGAAGGCATCTGCACCGTTTTCGTGCCGCACACCACGGCCGGGGTGACGATCAATGAAAATGCGGATCCCAGTGTGAGACGGGATATCTTGAACAAGTTAGCGGAGTTCGTCCCGCACAACGGGAGATACAATCATACCGAGGGCAACGCGGATGCGCACATCAAGTCGAGCCTCATGGGGAGCTCGATCCAGGTGCTCGTGAAAGACGGGCGGCTCGCGTTCGGGACCTGGCAGGGGATCTTCTTCTGCGAGTTCGACGGTCCGAGGAGGAGAAAGGCTTGGGTGACCGTCCTGCCCTGCAAATAGGGGAAATCCAGGAGGAAAGCCGGAGGCGGGCCTGGACCTTCGTCAAGGTCAGTCTCTGCTTCGACCTCCTGTTCTTCGGGTATTTCGGAATCTGCGCCTACGTCGCGAATGGGCTGTCCCGGCCGGATGTCCTGCTCAACCATGAAGATGCGGGGAGCCTCGGCATTCCCTACGAGGAGGTGGTCTTTCCCAGCCGGGTGGACAGCCTCAGGCTTTCGGGATGGCTCTTTTCCCGCCAGGGAAGCACCAGAGGGATCGTGCTGGTCCATGGGAAGCCGGGACACCGAGCGAACCCGGAGATCGGACTCCTCCCCCTGGCCAAGGATCTGCACGACCTGGGATATCAGGTCCTCACCTTCGACCTGCGGGGGTGGGGTTCGTCGCAGCCAAGCCGGTTCTCCCTGGGGCAGTACGAGAGCCGCGATGTGCTCGGCGCAGTGGATTACCTCAAAACAAGGGGAATAGAGAAGGTCGGGGTCATCGGTTTTTCCATGGGGGCAGTGAGTGCGATCTTGGCTGCGGCCCAGGACACGAGCATTGCGGCCCTGGTCGAGGACAGCGGATATGAGGATGCGAGGGAAATCGTGGACCAGAAGCTGCCTAAGCTATCCCGCCTGCCGGTTCTGTTCAGCCCCGGGGTGGTGCTCACGGCCAAGTTGCTTTACGGCATCGATTTCAATTCGGTGAAGCCGATCCGGGAGGTTGCGATGATCAAGCCCAGAAGAGTTTACTTCATCCACGGGGAGGCCGACACAACCATCCCGGTCGAGCATGCCCGCAGGCTTTTTCGGGCTGCTGGGAACCCGGAGGACGACCTCTGGATCGTGCCCGGAGCGCAGCATGTGAAGGCGTATCTGGATCATCGTGAAGAATATCTCGAACGGGTCGGGAGGTTCTTTGCGGCGGAGTTGAAGTAAATGCTCAAAAGGGGATGAAGGTGTGCTGGAGGACTGCGGGGGCGGATTGCAGGAGCACTTAGAGCCGATTGAAAGCCCTTGGGGAGTCCTTTAAAGAGCGTAGGTCATGAAGGTTCAGTTTCTACCCCAGGTGCGAAAAACCATCCAGCGAAACGGGATGCTGAATCCTCGGGACCGGGTCCTGATTGCGGTCTCGGGAGGACCGGATTCGATCGCCCTGCTTCACGCCCTTTTGGCACTCAGGCCGGAGTATGATCTGAGTTTGGCCATCGCGCACCTGGACCATGGGTTGCGAGGGGAATCCAGGGAAGACGCGAGGTTCGTCAGAAGGATGGCCAAAGACTTAGGATTGGTCTGTTACTTCAAACGGGCCGATGTTGCCGACTTCTGCAAAAGAAAGAAGTTCTCCCCGGAGGAGGGGGCCCGGGAGGTCCGCTATGCGTTTTTGGAGAAGGCGGCGAAGAAGGCCCGGGCCTCTAAAATCGCCCTGGGTCACACCATGGACGACCAGGCCGAGACCGTGCTGATGCGTCTCGTCCGGGGGTCGGGACCTAAAGGCCTGGAAGGAATTCCTCCGGTAAGAGGAAAAATCATCCGGCCGCTCATCGGAGTGAGGCGAAATGAGATCAGCAAATTTCTGGGACAGAACAAACTGTCCTATCTCACAGACCCGACTAATCGAGATCCAAGGTTCTTGAGGAACAGGATCAGGCTGAGGCTCATTCCCTTCTTGGAGAAGGGGTACAACCCCAGGATCACGGAAACCTTGGCGCGGACAGGGCAACTCCTGGCCAGCGAACAGGTTAAGAAGGAGAGCGATAAACCGGGTTGGGGGGACGCGATTCGTGCGCGCCGTGAAGGGAAGACAACTAAAATAGTGCTTGATTTATCTAAGGTTTTGAGATATAATGAAATGTTTCGGCGGGAGGCAATTCGCGAGGCGTTAAGGCGAATCCGTGGGGATTTGAAGCAAGTCGGCTTCGCCCATGTGGATGCTGTGCTTGCACTTATGAAGGAGCGAGTCGGAGGGGAAGCGGCGCTTCCTGGGAGGTTCAAGGCCAGAAGAGGGTATGATGAGGTCATCTTTGAAAAGGATCTTCCCGAGGACAGGCAGAAGCCCTTTGCCCTTCCTGTGCAGGTTCCCGGGGTCACGAAACTTCCGGGCGGAAAGCTCAAGACCGTGCTTCTTCCCCCAAGCAAAGCCCCGAAGGCTTGGAGAAAGTCAGAAGGACGGGTGGCCTGGTTCGATGCTCAGCGCATCCACTTTCCTCTCACGGTGCGTACCCGGAGGGAGGGGGATCGTTTTTGGCCCCTTGGACTTTCCGGGACGAAGCGGCTCAAGGAGGTCCTGATCAACGACAAGGTTCCGAGGGAAGAGCGGGATAGGCTTCCCCTCCTGGTGGATCAACGAGGGATCCTCTGGATCGCAGGGAACAGGATTTCGGAACGGGCGAAGGTCCTCCCGGAGACGAGGCGTATCTTGAAGGCGGAATTCGTTCCACGAAAAAAAAGCGATGGCTAAAATAGGGGCGGTCCTGATCAAGGAGACGGACATCCAGCACCGGGTCAAGGAGCTGGGGACGAAGATCTCGGCGGACTACCAGACCTATCAGCCGGTCATGGTGGGCATCCTGAGGGGGGCGTTCGTATTCCTCTCGGACCTGCTCAGGCACCTCACCGTTCCGGTGACCGTGGATTTCATCACCATCGCGGGATACGGGGACGAGACCAAACACTCCGGGGTTGTGCGCCTGCTCTCGGACCTGAACACCAGCATTGAGGCCCGTGATGTGATCGTCGTAGAGGACATCGTGGATACCGGGCTGACCCTGAATTATCTGTTGGAGATCCTTCGGGCCCGGAAGCCGAACTCGCTGACGGTCTGCACCCTCCTGGACAAGCGAGACCAGAGGCAGGTGGCCGTGCCCCTGACCTATGTGGGTTTCCAGATTCCGAACCAGTTCGTGGTTGGATACGGACTGGATTACCGGCAGGAGCACAGGCAACTGCCTTATATTGCCATTTTGGAGGAAGTATGAGCGACGGTGGACCCCGCCAAACCGGAGGGCAGCGAAGGCCGCCTTTGGGCAAATCCCCCAAGTCCGAGGCCCCGCACCGCATGCCGGGTCGGGCGATCCTGCTATGGTTGGGACTGTTCATCTTGACCTTTGCGCTTTACAATTACTGGACCGCCAAACGGAACGTGATCCAGGAAATCAGTTATTCCCAGTTCCAGCAGGAGGTCGAAAAGGGGAACATCCGGGCCGTGAAATTCGTGGAGAAAGAGATCTCCGGGATGTTCGCCACGCCGGTAGACATTATGGTCAAAGACCATATGGTCAAGGCCACGCGGTTTAAGACCTACCTGCCTACCGAGGACCCGGACCTGGTCAAAATCCTCTTGGGGAAGGGGGTCCACATCGAGGCCCAGCCGGCCTCGATCAACACTTGGTGGAACATCATCTTGAACCTCCTGCCCTGGGTGGGGATCGCGATTTTATGGTTCATCATCCTGAGGCAGATGCAGGCCGGGCCGCGCAACCTGTTCTCCTTTGGGAAATCCAAAGCCCGGCTACTGTCCGAGGACAAACAGCGGGTCACGTTCAACGACGTGGCCGGGGCGGACGAGGCCAAGCAGGAGCTTAGGGAGATCATCGAGTTTCTGAAGGAGCCCAAGAAGTTCCAGCGCATGGGCGCCAAGATCCCGAAGGGTGCCTTGCTCTTGGGTCCGCCGGGGACCGGAAAGACGCTTTTGGCGCGGGCCGTGGCCGGGGAGGCCGGAGTGCCGTTTTTCTCGATGAGCGGCTCGGATTTCGTGGAGATGTTCGTGGGCGTGGGCGCTTCGCGGGTGCGGGACCTGTTCGAGCAGGGCAAGCAGAATGCGCCCTGCATCATCTTCATCGACGAAATCGACGCCGTGGGCCGGCACCGAGGAGCCGGATTGGGCGGCGGGCACGACGAGCGGGAGCAGACCTTGAACCAGCTCCTGGTGGAGATGGACGGGTTCGCCACGAACGAGGGAGTGATCATCCTGGCGGCCACGAATAGGCCGGATGTCCTGGACCCGGCGCTCCTGCGTCCGGGACGCTTCGACCGCATCATCGTGGTGGACCGGCCGGACGTGTTGGGACGGGAGGGCATCTTCAAGGTGCACCTGAAGAAGGTCCCCATCTCGCAGGATGTGGACGTGAAGGTCCTGGCCCGCGGGACGCCGGGGTTCTCGGGCGCGGACATCGCCAACATGGTGAATGAGGCCGCCCTCCTGGCCGCGCGCAGGAACCACGACAAGGTCCTGATGGAGGACCTGGAGGAGTCCAAGGACAAGGTGATGATGGGCGCGGAGCGGAAGAGCCTGATCATCACCGAGGAGGAGAAGAAGCTCACGGCTTTCCACGAGGCCGGGCACACTCTGGTCTCCAAGCTGATCCCCAACATGGACCCCATCCACAAGGTAACCATCATCCCCCGCGGGCGAGCCTTGGGCCTGACCCAGGCCCTGCCGATCGACGAGAAGCACAACTATTCCAAGACCTACTGCGAGAACCAGCTGGCCTTCATGCTCGGGGGGCGGGCCGCGGAGAAACTCGTGTTCAACGAGCTCTCCACCGGAGCGGGGAACGACATCGAGCGAGCCACGGCCCTGGCCCGGAAGATGGTCTGCGAATGGGGCATGAGCGATGCCCTGGGGCCGCTCACCTTCGGAAAGAAGGATGAGGAGATCTTCCTGGGCCGGGAGTTCGGGATGCACCGGGACTTCAGCGAAGCCACCTCCGAGGTCATCGACCGAGAGATCCGCACGATCGTGGAGAAGGCCCATGAGCGCGCGGAAACCCTGCTTAAGGAGAATGTCGACAAGCTCCATGCCCTGGCCCATGCCCTGTTGGAACGAGAGTGTTTGGACGGAGAGGAGGTGGACCGGCTGATGCGCGGCGAGGCCCTTCCGCCCAAGGTCCATCCAGAGCCCGAGAAGGTGGAGGCCAAGCCCGAAGGCAAGCCGGCTACCCAGGTGGCCCCTTTGCCGCAAATCAAGCCTGCGCCGCAAGGGACGTGAACGGCAGAATCCAGGGGATGGGGTTAAGGAATAAGGGATAAGAATAAAACCCGTGGATCCTAAGAAGATAAAGCAGGGCATCCGCCTTCTCTTAGAGGGCATGGGGGAGGACCCCGCTCGGGAGGGACTTGCGGACACCCCGGCCAGGATCGCGGAGATGTACGAGGAGATCTTCGGCGGGCTCGGGAAGGATCCCCGCGAGAAGATCAAGACCTACCAGGCCCAGAACCGGGACGAGATGATCCTGGTCAAGGACATCTCGTTCTACTCGGTCTGCGAGCACCACCTCCTGCCCTTTTTCGGCAAGGCCCACATCGCCTACATCCCGAAGGAAAACAAGGTCACGGGCTTTGCCGCCCTGGTGCGGGTGGTCGAAACTTTGGCCAAGCGCCCCCAGCTCCAGGAGCGTCTGACCACCGAGGTGGCGGATGCCATCGTGGATGTCCTCAATCCCCGCGGCCTCCTGGTGGTGATCGAGGCCGAGCATCTCTGCCTGACCATGCGCGGGGTCAAAAAGCCGGGATCGCTCACCCTGACCTCGGCGGTCCGGGGGGCGATGCGCGAGAAGAGCGCCACCCGGGCCGAGGCCTTCGCGCTGATCAAGAGCGAAAGATAAATTAAAGGTTCGAGGAGCCAAGGGTTCAAAGGAAAGGCGCATTGCCAACCTTGCGTTTGCGTGACCGGGTTCTGGACCTCTCCGCCCGGACCCTGGTCATGGGGATCCTGAACGTGACCCCGGATTCGTTCTCGGATGGGGGTCATTTTTTAGATCCGCAGGAAGCGGTGCTCCACGGGGTGCGGATGACGGAGGAGGGCGCGGACCTCTTGGACATCGGGGGAGAATCCACCCGCCCGGGCTCGGATCCGGTTTCCTTGGATGAAGAACTGAGGCGGGTCATGCCCGTGATCGAAGGGTTGGCCCAGCGGGTGAAGGTGCCGCTTTCGATTGACACCACGAAGTCGCGGGTTGCGGAGACGGCCCTCCAGGCTGGAGCCGAGATGGTGAATGACACCAGCGGGCTTCAAGATGACCCCCCAATCGCGTCGGTCGCGGCCAGGCATGGCGCCGCCATGGTCCTCATGCACCGAAAAGGGACGCCCAAGGACATGCAGGCTGACCCGCGCTATGAGGATTTGATGGGCGAGATTGCCTCCTTCTTGAAGGGCAGCGTCCAGAAGGCCAAACTGGCGGGGGTCGGCGAAGATCAGATCGTGGTGGATCCCGGCATCGGGTTCGGGAAGACCTTAGAGCATAACCTTTACGTCCTCAAGCACCTCGAAGAATTGTTCGCCTTGGAGTTCCCGATCCTTGTCGGCCCATCGCGGAAGGCCTTCCTCGGTAAGATCCTCAACCTTCCGGTCGAGCAACGCTTGGAAGGAACCGCTGCGGCGGTCGCGGCAGCGGTCTTGAACGGCGCGGCCATCGTACGGGTGCACGATGTAAAAGAGATGGTCCGCGTGGTGAGGGTGGCGGACGCGATCCGGAGGACGTGAGATGTTTTCATTCCTTCAATTCCGCTGGCTAGACCTCTTGGACATCCTGATCGTGTCCTTCGTGGTTTACCGCCTGTTCCTGCTGATGAAGGGCACCCGGGCGATCCAGATGTTCGTGGGCCTTGTCGTCCTGATCCTGATCGCGATCCTGGCCCAGCTCTGGCAGATGGAGGGGGTTTCCTGGATCGTGGGCAGCTTCAAGACCCTCTGGATCGTGGCCTTCGTGATCGTGTTCCAGCCGGAGATCCGGGGCGCCCTGGCGCAGATCGGTCGGAACCGTTTTGTAGGCCCTTTCCTGCGGGGCCGGAGCCGGGTTCTGGACGAGGTCATGCAGGCTGTGGAGCGGATGCTTCAGCGGGGGGTGGGCGCGATCATCGCCTTCGAGCGCGACACGGGCCTCAAGAGTTACATCGACACCGGGACCAAAATCGAGGCCAACGTCACGGCCGAGCTTTTGACTACGATCTTCACCCCGCTAACCCCCCTGCACGACGGGGCGGTGATCATCCGGGGGGAGACCCTTGTGGCGGCGGGATGCATCCTGCCCCTGTCCCAGGATCCGGGCCTTCCGCACACCCTGGGCATGAGGCACCGGGCGGCCCTGGGCCTGGTCGAGGAATCGGACGCCGTGGCCGTGGTGGTCTCCGAGGAGCTCAAACACCTCTGCCTGGCCTCGGATGAGAAGCTCTTGCACGACCTCTCTCTTCCTGAGCTGCGCAGCCAGCTGGCCAAGCTCCTGCACATCAAGGCCTGATCTCGAAGGTGCCGGAAGCGAACCCCGGGGTAAGCGTCGGAATCCCTTTCCTAAAGGGGTCGGAACCTTCCAGGATCAGTCGACATTGAAGAAAGTCCCAAGGCTTAAAGTAAGGCAATCTTCACCCACGAAGTCATGATGCCTCTCGACATCCTTGTGGTGAACTGGCAGGATATTCGAAATCCCCAGGGGGGAGGGGCGGAGGTTCATATCCACGAGATATTTCGCCGACTGGTGCAGCACGGACATCGGGTGAGGCTCGTCTGTTCCAATTTCCCCGGAGGGAAAAGGGAGGAAGACATTGAGGGCGTGGCCGTCATCCGTAGGGGCGAGAGAAATACCTTCAATTGGGTGGCTCCGGGGATCGTTCGTCAGGAATTGATAAAAAGGAAACCCTCGGTCTTGGTAGAGGACATCAATAAAATTCCGTTCTTTTCACCCCTCTATGCCGTCGGACTGCCCATTGTGGTGGTCGTGCCTCATCTTTTTGGAGAAACTGCTTTTCAGGAAGCCAGTTTTTTCGGCGCTTCCTATGTCTACGGGATGGAGAAAGTCATCCCGAAGCTGTACGGGGGATGCCGATTTGTAGTGATCTCCCAGAGCACTAAAGAGGACTTGATCCGGCGGGGGATTCCCGGAGAGAATATCCGCGTGAGCCTCTGCGGTATCGATCATCAACAATACTTTCCTGACTTTAGCAGGAAGAGCTCCGTTCCCTTAGTCCTCCATGTGGGCAGACTAAAGAAGTACAAAAAGGTAGAAGACGTCCTCTGGAGCATGAAGCGAGTCGTCTTAAAGTGCCCCACGGCAAAGCTCGTTATTGTGGGCGCAGGAGACTATCAGAAATCGCTTGCCAAGATGGCCCAGGTCCTTCAGCTGGAAAATGTTGAGCTTCCAGGCTATGTACCCCGGGAAGAGTTGGTGCAGCTCTTACAGTCTGCGTGGGTGGTCGTGAACACTTCCCGGAAAGAGGGATGGGGGCTGACGGCTGTGGAGGCATCCGCCTGCGGCACCCCGGTCGTGGCTTACGATGTTCCGGGGTTAAGGGATTCGGTGTCCCATCAAAGAAGCGGGTTCTTGGTCCCCTTTGGCCATGTGGAAGAGCTTGCTCAGAAGGTCCTTGAGATCTTGCAGGATGCGGACCTTGGCCGGCGCTTAAGCCGGCAGGCCGTAGAGTGGGCCGCTCAGTTCAGTTGGGAAAGAGCCGCCCGGGAGATGGAGGAGGAGCTGTTGGCGGCGGTCAACGCGGAAACCCAAACTGCTTAGGAAGGATTCGGAATTCATGAATAATTCAGGAGTGCGAGCATTGGATTTGAGAAAACGGATCGGTGCGCTCGTCGGCGCGGCGCTGTTCATCCTGGCCTTGGGCGTCTATCTACGGTCCGCCTCGCCGACCACCCCGTTTTGGGATCCCGGGGAGTTCAACACGGTCTCCAACATCCTGGGCATTCCCCATCCCCCGGGGTATCCCCTGCTGACCCTGATCGGCCGGGTGGCGGTCATGATCTTGACGCCGCTGGCGCGCTCTGTGGCCTGGCGGGTGGATTTCCTGTCCTCCCTGGCTTCCGCGACCACCGTCCTCCTGATTTACCTCTTGGTGGTGAAGCTCATCCAGCGCTGGCGGGGAAAGCCCAAGGACTGGATGGAAGAGCTCAGTCTCTACGTCGCCGGAGCGGTAGGAGCGATCTGCATCGCCTTCGCCTACACCTTCTGGTTCAATGCCATCGAGTCCACCCCCTTTGCCCTGGCCCACATGCTCATGATCCTCACGCTCTTCCTCATTCTGCGCTGGCAGGAACGGCTCTCCGAAAAGGGCATCCGCAGGCTCCTCCTCCTCCTGGTCTACATCTGGGGGGCGGGGGTGGGCATCCATCTGGGGGTCCTGCAGATCTTTCCGGCCATCATCCTGTTCATCCTGCTGGTGCGCTGGCGGGACTTCCTGGAGCCCAAATTTCTGACCCTGGCCGTGATGCTTTTTTTCCTGGGGCTAACGGTCCATGCCCATCTGCTTATCCGGGCGCACCTCGACCCGGCGATCAACGAGTGCGAGCCTCGGGACTGGAACAGCTTGATGTACGTCCTGGAGCGCAAGCAGTACGAGCCTTACAACTGGCACCTCCGCCGGGCAGACTTCTGGCCCTATCAGTTCGGCCATATGTTCCTGCGCTACTTCCTCTGGCAGTGGAACGTCTCGGGAAGCCCCTTGCCCCGGGCCATCGGGGAGCTCGTTTACTCCGGCGGGCCCACGGCCAAGCTCTGGGCTCCGGCTGCGGTCTCCTTCCTCCCCGCCTTCCTCTCCCTTCCCTTGACCCTGGCCATTTACGGCCTCGGCATTTTGGGGATCGCGACCCACATCCGATTCGAGAAGCAGGGCGGGCTCTACTTCGGCCTGGCCTGGCTCTGGGGCCTGCTCTGCCTGGGAGCCTTGCCGGCCATGGGCATCCCCCCGACCGTCGCGGTGATCCTGGGGATGGCCGGCTATTTCATGGCCCTGATCTTCGGCTTCCGCCGGACCGAGCGGGAGGCCCGGACGTTTCCCCTCCTGTCCGCGGCTTTTTTCCTGGGCAGCGTGGCCTTCGTGTTCTATAACAACATGATCAACCCCCAGGTGCGGGACCGCGACTATTTCATGGCCCCGGCCTTCATCCTGTTCTCGATCTGGATCGGGATCGGGGCCTGGCAGGTCCTGGCCTTCCTCCGGGAGCAGTTCAAGGCTCTGGAACGGGTTGCCGTCCTGGCCGGAGGGACCCTGCTGGTGCTCCTCGCCTTCCTGCCGATGTTGACCTACTTCCACATCAACGACCGCTCCGGGGACTGGATCCCCCTGGAGTACGCCAAGAACATCCTGGAGTCCTGCGACAAGGACGCCATCATCTTCACCAACGGGGACAACGACACCTTCCCCCTGTGGTACGCCCAGTGGGTGGAGGGGGTCCGGCAGGACGTCCGGGTGGCCAACCTGTCCCTGATCAATACCAACTGGTACATCAAGCAGCTCAAGCGGGGCTACGATCCCAATGCCATCGGCTGGTACCGCCGGACCTTCGGGTGGCTCAATTTCTTCAAGAGCGGCCAGCGGCCCTATCAGCCCCCGGTGCCCCTGAACCTCTCCGACGACCTGATCGACCGGCTGATGCCCTTCCAGACCCAGGACGGGCGGGTGTTCTACGTGGCCACGGTCGCGGTCAAGGACATCGTGGCGGCCAATGCCGGCAAGGGAGGGGGGGGCAAAGGCCTCCTGCCCACCGTGGACATCCTTCCGAACAAACAGTTCGAAGAGAAGGTCTTCGCCCAGCCCTACCACGAGAAATTCCCGGTCTACTTCTCGGTCACGGTCCAGGAGGACAACCTGATGGACCTCCAGCCCCACCTCCGGATGGAGGGGTTCGTGTACCGGATCGTGCCCGAGAACACCTGGAACAAACAGCCGGACGTGGAGCGCACCGAGCGCAACGTCTACCAGAAATACTCCTACACCTCGGTCTACGACCCCAAGGTCTTCAAGGACGAGAACACCCAGAACCTGCTCCGGAACTACGCCTCGACCCATTTCCAGATGGGGGTCGCCTACCGCAAGCAGAACCAGCTGGAGAAGGCCCTGAAGGAGTTCAAGGAGGCCGAGAGGATCGCTCCGGACGAGCCGGCGAACATCAACCTTCTGCTCATCACGTATGGCGAGCTGGGCCGCTACCAGGATGCCCTGAAGTATGGCCATCTGCTCGAGGTCGCCGAGCCCAACCACCCCTATCCCTTGGAGCAGATGGGGAAGATCTTCCTGGCCCTGGGGATGAAGGATTCGGCCGAGGACTACCTGAAGAAGGGCATGGCCGTGGACCCCAACTACCCGGAGACCTATCTCGTGCTCTACCAGCTCTACCGCTCGGAGAAGGACTCGAGCCGGGCCCTGAACGTCCTCGAGACCTGGCATCGGGGCCATCCCTATGACTCCACGGTGGTCCAGGAGATGGAGCAGTACCGCAAGGAGATCGCCTCCGGCAAAGTCGACACCACGGTGATGAGGATCCCGGCCCTCCCGGTGCAGATCCGGTGACCGGAGTGCGATAAAGTGAAACAGGCGGGATCTTCGGATCCCGCCTTTTATCTGGTTTAGGATTACGAGTGTTCGTCCCCGAGGCACTCCTGCAAGACTTATCCCCTGGAAGGCGGAGGGCGGGAGTTCAGCGAAATTCTTGGTTTGAAAAAGGGAGTAAGAAGACACTTTGGGGATTGACATTTTCTCGTATTGTGATATAATATACCTTATTGGTTAAGAGTTGACGGCGTACTAAACTCTTTCCCAGGAGGTCTGCAATGAAGCACCACGCATTCTTTACCCTGTTTATCATCATCGTCCTGCCCTTGGAGCTTGCTCCTTCCTTCTCGACAGCATCTCCGCCATCGCAAATCCTCAAGGTGGATGCCCAAAACCCAAAGGCCTTGGAGACCCTGCATGACCTCGGCCTGCGGGCCTACGGCCAGACCCACCAGTTTTTCTTGGTTGAGGATTCTCCGGGAGCTCGATTCTCCCTCGCTTCTAAGGGCCTTTTGGCAACACCTGTTTCCCTGAACCCAAACCTCCCGATCTACCTGGTTTATCTTCCCGATGCGCAAGCCAAGGCAGGGATTGCCTCTTTCGCCACCGTGCTCTGGGATGAGGATAAGCTCGTCGTGGTTCAAATGGATGAGCGAACAGTCTCCAAAACAGCACGACTTCGTTGCGAGCTGGTTCGGCTTTCGGAGGTGCCTCATCCGGTCTATCTTCCTAAGGTAAATACTTTCCCCAAACCGGCTATGCCGGATACGTTTATTCAGCGTTTGGTTGACAAGGTGAGCCAGGACTCCATCCGGGCTAAGATACAGAGGCTACAGGACTTCCGCACCCGCTACTCCTTTGCGGATAGTTGCCGGGCCGCTGAACAGTACGTCTTAAACTACTTTAATGCCTTGGGCCTGGATTCCGCAGCTTTTGACAGTTTTTCCTTTGAGGATACTTTGTGTCGCAACGTGATCGGAACCTATTGTGGGCGATTGAATCCCCACAAGGTCGTCATCGTCTGCGGCCACATGGACGCGATCACCTATGAGGGCCCGGATACCCTCGCCCCGGGGGCCGAGGACAACGCCTCGGGCACGGTCATGGCCCTCGAGGCTGCGCGCATCCTGGCCCATGAGAATCTCGACCTCACGGTGAAATTCATCGCCTTCACCGGCGAGGAGCAGGGCTGTATCGGGAGCTCCCATTATGCCCAGCTCATGCGCAGCCAGAACGTGGACATCCTGGGTGTGCTGAACTTCGACATGATCGCCTGGCCCGGAGGGGCCTTCGGCGTAAAGATTTACTGCAACCAGGCTTCCCTGCCCCTGGCCCAATTCGAGGAACAGATGGCCGGAAGCTATACCAGCTTGGAGCGCAGTGTAATAATCAGCTCCTACGGCAGCGACCAGAGCTCATTCCATACCCAGGGTTACCCTGCTACGGCTGGTGGAGAATACGGATCTTTTGATCCCTATTATCACAGTATCGGAGATACTCTTGGTCACTTATCAATGCCTTTGGCTGCTGAGGTTGCGAAAATGGCCTTGGCGACCTTGGCGATCATCCCTGCTACTCCGGATGATTTCGTTCTGCGTGATGCAGGCTCCGGGGCAACTTTGGAAGCGTCTTGGAATCTTAACCTTGAACCAGATCTGGCAGGCTACAAGCTCTTCTGGGGCACGGCCTCCCAGACCTACACCGATTCCGTGACCCTCGGCCGTGTGACCTCCTATCGTCTCACCGGCTTGCAGAACGGCACGCGCTATTTCGCCACCATCATAGCCGTTGATTCATTGGGTCATGAGAGTTGGCAAGCCCCAGAGAGAAGTGCTGTGCCTGATATTGTTCCTTTGTCCCCTTCAGGCCTCGCGGCCCTGCCATTCTATTTCGGGATGCAGCTCACCTGGCAGCGGAACACCGAGCGAGACCTCGCGGGGTATAACCTCTACCGCTCCACGATCTCGGGAGGGAATTACATCAAGCTGAACACCGTAGTCCTCCCCGACACGGCCTACCGCGATTCCTCCCTCTTGTCGGACACGATGTATTATTATGTCGTGACCGCTTTGGACACTTCCCAGAACGAAAGCCCTTACTCTCTTGAGGTTCATGGTAAGCCCATCACTCTGGACCATGGAATCCTCTTGGTAGACGAGACCAGGGACGGGACCGGTCAGCGAGGCAGTTCCAGTGATGCCCAGCAGGACACCTTCTACCATGCCATGCTTCAGGGAGCCCGATTCTCGGACTGGGATGTCACCCAGCAGGGGATACCTTTAGTCGAAGATATGGGCCCGTTTTCGACCATCGTCTGGCATGCCGACGATTACCAGGAGCAGCGGATTTATCCTGCCTTATCCGGATTAGCATATTACCTCTCCAACGGGGGGAAGCTCTGGTTGGTGGGCTGGAAGCCTATCTTCGGCCTGATGCAGTCAGGCAACTATCCTTATACCTTCACAGCGGGCCAATTTCCCTATGACGATCTGCACCTTTCGCAGAGCCTGGAGTCCGCGCTCCGTGACTTCGTGGGAGCTACAGGCCAATTGGGCTATCCGAACGTTTCGGTGGATTCGATGAAGGCTCTGGCGGTCCTGCACGGAAAATTGCCTTACATCGATGCCGTCATCCCTCGAGATGCTGAAGTAGTGCTGACCTTCAATTCTGCTTCAGGGGATACCTTTCAAGGCAAGCCTGTTGGCGTTCGCTGGCTTTCCGGCCCCTACCGCATCGTTTTCTTCGGGTTTCCCTTCTACTTCATGAAGGACAGTGAGGCCCGGCAGGTGGCTATCAAGGTGCTCCAGGATTTGGGAGAGCCTGTGGGCGTGGAGGCTGGCGTTCCGTCTCTGCCTCTTTCCACGGTTCTCCTACCCGTGTATCCGAATCCTTCCCGCGGGAGCGCACGGATCGAGTATGCTTTGGCTGAAAAGACAAAAATCAGGCTTTCGATCTATAACGTGGCCGGGCAGTTGGTTAAAGAGCTGGTGGACGGAGTTCAGGCTCCTGGGTGGTATGCAGTACCGTAGAATGGCTGCAACGTTGCGAACCATTCTCTTCCCTCCGGTGTATACTTCCTCCGCCTGGAGGCTGGTAAAACTAACCTAACCCGGAAATTCGTCCTGCTTCGCTGAGTTTTTCATTTCTATTGAGATACAAGGCGGCCTGCAGGCCGCCTTTTCTTGCTCCCCTCTCCTGAAGATTCAGAGCCTGTCCCGGACTACGATCCGGGAAGAGGGTAGAGTTGAACTTTCTCAAATTATCTCTTATTTACTTGGGGGGGTGCTCAGCGAGCCTGGTTTGTTTCAGGCGAGCGCCGAAGGGGGGCTTGCCCCCCTAGCGGAAATTGCCGAAAGGCAATTTGGGGAGGGGGTGAGGTTGAATAATCTGAAATATCCTTCTTTATTCATTCCTTATAGGGTGGGTGGGCGGGGTTAAAAATAGGTCATTTCTTATCCTTGTTTGTGAACCATTTCTCAAACTATATGTCAAAATGACACACTTTTGACTTTTTTCAAAAATCTTCGGTTCAAAAAACCGGGGATCGGGTGCTAAGCGCGTGAATACGGCGTGAATATGGCGTGAATACCTCGGAAACCCCTCCCGGTTTTCGTAGGCCTTTCGGCCCTCCCCGATATTATGTCTACTTGAAGTATTCCTGCGTAACTTAGACTTGTCGGCCCTCGTTATGAGGCGGACTGGAAAAAGAGCGGTTATCTAGGCCGGGTTAAAAATAGTGGTATCCATTTTACAGTCGTCCGGCGTTGCCCAGCCGGCCCCGTTGTCGCGGACGGCCCTTGCCAAAAGCGCTGAGATTGTTGTATACTTTGACCCAGGAGGGAAGCACTTTAAACCTGAATCAATGACCAACGCATTACGTGTTAAGTTCCTGCCTGCGGCCTCCTGCCTCTTGGGTACGGTCCTTCTCGCGGGCTGCTTCTTCGACACACGCAGCCCGGAGGCGCCCTCCGGGGGCGGGAGCACCTGGCAGCTTCCGACCACGCCGGGCGTGGTGTTCACCAACTTCGCGAGCGCCTACAACGCGAAGAACCTGACGAACTACATGCGTTCTTTTACCACGGACTTCGTGTTTCAGGCCGACCCCCGGGATACGACGCTTGCGCCGCGGGGGCGGTACGCCAACTGGGACATGAGCGTGGAGTCCCAGGTGACGGCGTCTATTTTCAATCAGGGCTCGATCACCCTGACCTTGACCAACCCCCAGGGCTCTACCGGTGAGAACACCGCGGATTGGTATCAGGACTACGAGCTCACGGTCTCGGGCCCGGCCTCGCTCTACGCCCGGGGCAAGGGCCATTTCCTGATGCGCAAGGACGCGGACGGGTTCTGGGCCATCTCCCTCTGGGAGGATACCAAGACGGACACGACCGACTGGGGCCAGATCAAGGGGAATTACCGTTGAGGTGGGGACGTCATGACCGAGATCGTTGAGCTCAAAGGGCGCGAGATCCTGGATTCCCGGGGCAATCCCACGATCGAGGCGGACTGCATCCTGGCCGGCGGGGCCAGGGGCCGGGCCGCGGTCTCCTCCGGGGCTTCCACCGGCGAGCACGAGGCCCTGGAGCTCCGCGACGGGAACAAAGCCCGCTACGGGGGCAAGGAGACGCTCAAGGCCGTGCGCAACGTGAACGAGGTCATCGCCCCGGCGCTCATCGGCTTCGATGCCCTGGACCAGCCCCGGCTGGATCGGAGGATGATCGAGCTGGACGGCACGCCTTCCAAGAAGAAGCTGGGCGCCAACGCCATCCTGGGAGTCTCCCTGGCCTGCGCCAAGGCCACGGCCGCGGCCCTGGATCAGTCTCTGTTCCGCTATCTGGGGGGGGTGAACGCCAAGACCCTGCCGGTGCCCATGATGAACGTGATGAACGGCGGCAAGCACGCCTGCTGGAACACGGACATCCAGGAGTACATGATCGTGCCCGCGGGCTTCGCCTGCTACCACGAGGCCCTGCGGGCCGGGGCCGAGATCTTTCACGCCCTGGCCGGCCTCATCGAGAAGCGGGGAGAGTTGGCCACGGTCGGGGATGAGGGCGGGTTCGCGCCCAAGCTCAAGTCCAACGAGGAGGCCCTGGGCCTCATCCTCGCGGCGGTGGAGAAGGCCGGGTACAAACCGGGGAGACAGGTCTTCCTGGCCCTGGACCCGGCGGCGAGCGAGTTCTACCACGACGGGAAATATGTCCTGCAGGTGGAAGGGAAAAGGCTTTCGGCCACGCAGATGATCGACCTCTACGAGAAGTGGGCCGGGAAATACCCCCTCGTGTCCATCGAGGACGGCCTGGACCAGGACGACTGGAAGGGCTGGAAGGAGATGACCGCCCGGTTGGGGAAGCGGATTCAGCTCGTGGGCGACGACCTGTTCGTGACCAACGTGGAGCGTCTGGAGCGGGGCATCCGGGAGGGCATCACCAACGCCATCCTGATCAAGCTGAACCAGATCGGCACGCTGACCGAGACCATGGACGCCATCGAGCTCGCCAAGCGGAATGCCTTTGCGGCGATTGTGTCTCACCGGTCCGGGGAGACCGAGGACTCGACCATCGCGGACCTGTCCGTGGCCATGAACACCGGGCAGATCAAGACCGGCTCGCTCTCCCGCACGGACCGCCTGGCCAAGTACAACCAGCTCCTCCGCATCGAGGAGGCCTTGGGCGAAAACGCGGTTTACCTGGGGCGCAAGGTTTTCGCCCGGAGCCGATAGCATGGCCGGGGCGCGGACGAGGAGGCGGGTCGAGGGGGGGATCGGGTTCAAGATTTTCTTTCTCCTCGCCTTGGTCTTTCTCGTCTGGTTGTGTTATGCCTTCATCGGAGGAAAATACGGAATCGTCAGGATACGGGCTCTGGAGGGGGAGCGTCTGAGGATCGCTCGCGAAACCGCCCTTTTGAAGTTAGAACGGGAGGCCCTGCTGAAGGAGAAGCGGCTGGCCCTGGAGAAAGACTCGCTCCTGTTCGAGCGCAAGGCACGGGAGGAACTGGGCATGATCAAGGACCACGAGCGGGTCATCCGCTTTCCCCCCAAAGGCCCCTAGGAACCTTGACAAAGGGTTTCGTTCTGTGATAAAATAATTGTTTCAAATAATATTTTACCATTCCCTGAAATCGATCTCGGATAATAAAAAAACCTTGAAGCGGACCATCAAAAGCAACGGACCGGCGCTGCACTCCGGATGGGTGATCGCCAACCATATCCTGGTATCCTTCCATGTGGCCTTCATCTCCTCGGTATTATGCATCCCGGCGGCCCTGCACGGCAAAGGGGTCTTGGGCTTTGTCTTCACCAGCCCGGATACGATCATCTCCGCAATCTTCTGGTTTTTGAGTTTCCATACCGGTATCGCCGTTCATGAAATGGGCCATTATCTCAAGGCCGTGAGGTTGAATGCCCTGAACGAGAAGATCCTGCCCCAGGCCCAGCAGAGAATGAGAAGCTCGTTTTTCTCCAGGGTCTTCTGGCGTCTTGGGATGTTTCTAAAGATCCCCTACGGGAAGTTCGTCGGAGTCAAGAAGGAAGGGTTGACCTATTATCCCGAGGCCCCATTCAATCTTGCGGTGGCTGCTGCGGGACCCGCTGCCAGTGGGAATATGGCGTTGGTGATGTTGCCCATTGCGATTATTCTGTTAGCCGTCGGTCTGGTGGGCAACCTGCCGGCCATCATCTATCCCGGACGGTTGGCGCTCGGCATCGCCCTGGTCGGGCTCTTGGACTTCTTGCTTGCCGACACGGGCAAGTACCGAGAATACAGGGAGCGGGAGGCCAAGGCAAAATTAAAGGCGGAAAAGGTTGAAATCACCAAGGAAAGCTGGCTGAATCGGGCCAAGGCCGTGAAGGAGATGATGACGAAGCAGCGGATTCAGACCATCCAATTAAAGGATGGAGATACCGTTAGCGCCCCTTGGCAGTTTCGGAACTGCGGCATGGGGGGGAGGCACACCGAGAAGGAGTATCCGGAGAGCAACATCAGCATGCAGGAGATGATGTTTTTGCCCCTCTGTGCCAAGGATTACGAAGAAGCCCAGATGATCACCGTGACCTTACAGAACCGGCTGAAGGAAGTCATCGAGAAGTCGGAGGGGGCCCGGGTCATGGGCATCGGGCTGGAAGGCGGGCTGGCCCCGTTCATCAGCAAAGGGCCCGGGGATTTGGTTCCCGAACAGAGGATGTGGCGCTTGGCGGTTCAAACGATCCGGGACATCGGGTATCGGCCGGGCGAGGACATCGCCATCGCCTTCGACCCGGCGTTGAGCGAGTTGAGCAACGCCTACCGCAAGGAATTCAACCAGCCCGACGCCGTGGGGATGTATTATTTCTGGCGCAGCGAAGAGAAGGTCGTGATGTCCCGGGACCAGCTGGTCGAGCTGTACAAAAAGGCCGTCGAGGACCATCCGATATTTTCGTTGGAAGATCCCTTTGCCGAGGATGATGATGAAGGCTGGCGCCTGTTGATGAAAGAATTGGGCGATAAGGTTTTCGTCATCGGCGATGATAACATTACGACGAAGGACTCGGCGATCGAGTACTGCGCGGATAAGGGCTTGATCAACACCGCGCTCATCAAGGCCAATCAGATCGGGACCCTCTCCGAGACGATGATTGCGATGCTGGTCGCCCTGGGCAAGGGGTTGGAGATCGTGGTCTCCCATCGTTCCAAGTCGCCCAACGATGATATGGAGGCGCAAGTCGCCCTTTCCGTGAATTCCCTGGGATTGAAGGCCGGCGGCGGGGCCAATACGGAAAGGCTTTTTAAGTACGGCTCGATCACCAAAATGATGAAGGAGCTCCAGAAGACGGCCAAGGCCGAGGAGGCCAACAAGTCCCTCGTAGGAAACGGCGATTTTCTGAAGCAGTTAGTGATCACCGATGTGATCGCCTATGAAGAGCCCACCAACGCCGGCATCCCAAGCGTGGGGGTGGATATTTATTGCGGCATTCAAGGAAGCGAAGCATATCGTAGGATTTTCAAATTCACCGGTTCCACCCCCCTGGGGACATCGGCCGGCACGGGGGAGGCGATTCACCTCATCGATACGACGATCGAAAGATCCCCAGTGGTTGATAAATATGGAGAATTATTCCTGGCCCAGCCGGATAAGACGTATCAATTTAAGAAGGGTTTAAAGGAAGAAGACATTTTTGCAAAGAATGATGTGGAATTAAAAAAGCTCTGGCAATCTGTCCAACGCTATGAGGGCAAGGGCTGCCAGAATGCAGTGGGCAATGTGCTGAATATCATCGCTCCGGAATTCATTGGTAAAAAGCTTTCCGAGTTCAAGTCGGTCATGGAGATTGATAAAAAGTTGCTTTGGTTGGAAAAGGAGACGGCGATCGCCCGGGGCAAGATTTCGAAAGCTGCCTCGGTTGAAGAAGTGATCGAAGTCATGCAGAGGAAAGGAAACCTTGGAATGAATGCGATCCTGTCCATGTCGCTGGCATTGGGCAGGATGATCGCTCATATCCAGGGGAAGGATCTGTGGCAGCTTTTGAGGAATGAGATGAAAATGGCGGCGGCCAAGGCGATTGAGGAAAAAGGCGGCCTGGAAACGGTGGAGCCGATCGTATCGAAAGAGCTGTATAGCAAACTTCAAGCCACCCCCAAAGGCTACTGGCAAAGTTTGACCGAACTGCCTTTCCTGGATTTAATGAAGGGGTTGCAGGGGGTTGAACAGAAATTGAGAAAACAGAACATCCCCCTCTATCAGGTCTTGCGTGACCAAATTCCCATCTACCGGGGTTGAAGTTTAGCTCACGACGATGTTATAGTATTCGCTATACGACGCGGGGTGGAGCAGCCTGGTAGCTCGTTGGGCTCATAACCCAAAGGTCGTAGGTTCAAATCCTACCCCCGCTACCAAATGAAAGAGGACTCCGAATTCTCGGAGTCCTCTCCTTTTTCCTCGGGTCGCGTTAAGTAGACTCCCCGAAGGGAGCCACGATGTAGGTCCGGCTCTTGGGGTCGCGCTTCAGCTCCACGACCTTGTGCTTGGCCGCATCCTCCAGGAGCTTGGAGAAGGTCTTGTACCCGTAGTAACTCTCGTTGAACGAGGGCTTCTTGCGCATGATGGTCTGCTTCACGAGCGAGCTCCAGAAGACTTCGTGGCCCTCGCGCTGCATCGCATCCAGGGCGTCGGTCAGGAGCCCGAAGGCCTCACCCAGTTTTTCGGGAAGATTCGAAGCCGGGAGGGCTTTTTTGGCGGTGCGGATCAGGTCCTCGTAGTAGATGAACTCGTCGCAGTTGTCCACGAGGAGCTCCGAGGAGGAGTTTTTGACCCCGACCCCGATCACGTAGCGGTTGTTCTCGCGGAGCTTGGAGACCAGGGGGGAGAAGTCGGAGTCCCCGGAGGCCAGGACGAAGGTGTCGATATGGGCCCGGGTGTAGCAGAGGTCCAGGGCGTCCACGACCATGCGCACGTCCGCAGAGTTCTTGCCCGAGATGCGGTGCTGGGGGATGTCCACGAGCTCGATCGCAGCCTCATGGAACGGACGTTTGTATTCCATGTAACGGCCCCAGTCGGCGTAGGCCCGCTTATACATGATCTTGCCCTTCTCCACCAGGCGTGCCAGGACGAGGCCGATCTCGAAGGACTTGTGCTTGGCCTCCTTGGTCCCGATGGCGATGTTCTCGAAGTCAATGAACAGGGCTAATTTCTTCTCCTCGGCCATGAGCCGTCTCCTCTCAAGTGGTTGAAGGGCTGCTAAAACCCCTTCATTATAAGCCCTTACGAAAAGTTTGTCAAGAGGGAGTTGTCAGAGAAGCCTCTTGACCCCTGGTCTCTAAGCGTGGTAGAATAAGACTGCTATGGGCATTGCGAAACGGCTCAGGCGCGAAGTCCAATACGTCCTGGTGCGATCCCTGGTCGGAGGCATGAAGCTCCTGCTCCCAGAGGTTGGATATCCCACAGCGAGTATCCTCGGTGGGTGGGCCTTTCACTTCGTTTCCAAAGCCCGGGGACAGGTGTTAGATAACTTCTCTCAGGCATTTCCCGAGAAGGGCAGGGGGGATGTGGGAGCCCTGGCCAAGGCCTCCTTCCAGGAGCTGGTCCGGAATATCTATGATGCCCTAAGGATGGATGCGTTCGGGCAGGACTATCTTAACTCCCATGTGCGCTTTTCGGGCCTGGAGATCTTTGACCGCGTCATGAAACAGGGCAAAGGTGTGGTCGTGGTCACCGGTCACATCGGGTGCTGGGAGATGATGCCTGCGGCTTTCGCAGCCTTGGGCTATCCCATCAATGTCATCGGGCGCAGGGCTTATGACGACCGGCTAAACGAGATGCTGGTGGAGCTCAGGGGACGGCACGGCATCCGGACCATCGACCGTGATGCCGGAGCCAAGGAGGCCCTGCGTTGCCTAAGGCGCGGGGAGGCCTTGGGGGTGCTGATCGACCAGGACACGCGGGTCAAGGGCGTGTTCGTGACCTTCTTCGGCCGGCCGGCCTATACGCCCACCGGGGCTGTGGAGTTGGCCATCCGGACTGGCGCGGCCCTGGTCCCGATGGCGATCCATCGCAACGGTGATGCCAAGCATACCATCGAGGTCCTTGAACCCCTGAACGTAACGACCACAGGCAACGAAGACAAGGATATCACCCTCCAAACTCAGAGATGCACGGAGATATTGGAGGGCTTTATCCGCCGGTATCCCACGCAGTGGGTCTGGATGCACGAGCGCTGGAAGACCAAACCCGAGCATAGGTCATGAAACGCCTCACGCCTCATGCCTCATGCCTCACGTTTTGCCTTCTTCTGATTTCCGGGTGCGGGCAGAAAGCCCAGCCTCCTTCCGGTACCACGGTGCCGCAGGGGATTATCCCGGACCAGATCATCGAGGGTTTCTCCTTGGTCGAGACTGAGAACGGCAAGAAACAGTGGACCCTGACCTCCCAGAAGGCCTCCAATTACGAGAAGCAGAAGACCGTGAACATGGAGGGGGTGAAGATCGACTTCTTTAGGGCGAACGAGGAGCTCTACTCCACTCTGACCTCGGACCGAGGCATGGTGAACACGACCACGAACGACCTTGTGGCCCAGGGCCGCGTCCTGGTAGTGTCCAAGGACGGGGCCAGGCTGGAGACGAACCAGTTGCGCTGGGACAACGCCCGGCAGAAGATCGTCTCCGACGACTCCGTACGCATCACCCGGGGCAAGACTGTGATGACCGGCATCGGCTTGGAATCCGACCCCAGCCTGGAGCACGTGGTGATCAAGGAGAAGTTCAAGGCCCACTCCGTGCCCGATAAGAAGGGGAAAAAAGGGGCCAGGTGAGAGGCTTTTACGTTCAGCATTTGAACGGTTGCGTCCTTCTTCTTTTTCTCCTCACGTCTTCCGTGCTGGGGCAAGGGAAGAAGGACGAATTCTCGGACCTGGGCGAGGAGCCCTATACCGTGACTGCCAACCGGGTGGAGCTGGTGAGTACGCCTCAGGGACGGATGACGGTTTTAGATTCCAATGTGGTCATCATCCACGGCACGGCCACGCTCACCGCAGACCACGGGGAAGCCTACGAGATGGACGAGCGCGCCGTGCTCACCGGCCGGGTCAAAATGGTGGACAAGGGCCGCACCCTGACCGGGGACGAGGCGACCTACTACAAGAAGGACAAGCGGGCCGAGATCACGGGCAACGTAGTGATGGTGGACAGCGGCCAGACCCTGAACTCGGATCGTCTGGTCTATTTCCGGGAGGACGAGCGGGCCGAGGCCGACGGAAGGGTGAGGCTGGAGAGCAAGGATAAAAAGACGGTCGTGACCGGGACCCACGGGGTCTACGAGGAAAAAACGAAGTATGGGCTCATGGCCGGGATGCCCCGGCTCCTGCTCCGGGATGATAAATTGGACACAACTCTCATCATCGACAGCGAGAAGATGGAGGTCTTCAACCAAGAGGACCGGGCCCTGGCCCAGGGCCACGTGGTGATGACCCGCAAGGGGAACAAGGCCCGCTGCGACCGGCTGGAGTACTTCCGCAAGGAGGAGCGGGCCTTGCTCACAGGCAAGCCCGTGGCCGAGGAGGGGGATAACACGCTTTCCGGCAGGGAGATGGAGGTTTTCCTAAGGGACAACAGGATAGCTAAGGTGGTGGTCGTAGGGAATGCCCTGGCCAAAGAGACGCCCAAGGACACGTCGGCAACTCGGGGCGGGAGCGAGGTCCGGGGGGACACGCTCACGATGTATGTGAAGAACGACACCCTGGAGCGCACCGAGGTGCGGGGGAAAGCTTACAGCGTGTATTACCCCAAGGAGAAGGACAAGGGCAAGGAGGGCAAGAACGTGGCCAAAGGGGACTCGATTAATATCACCTTTGGGGAGGGAAAGATTCAGCAGGTGGAGATCGTCGGCAAGGCCAAGGGGGTCTACTTCATCCCCAAGAAACAACCCGGAAAATGAAGCCATGGCTTGTATGCTTACTGATTGCAGGACTGGTGCCCATGAAGGCTGAGGCGAAAAAGAAGCATCAACTAACTCAGGGCCCCACGATCACCATTGTCTACCCCAAGGAGGGTCAGGAGATTTCCCCGGTCACGCGCTCCTTTGTCCTGGGTTCGGTGATTCCCAGAGCTAGGCTCACCGTAAATGGGCAGAGGGTCAGGGTCTGGCCCAACGGGGCGTTCGTGGCCATGATTCCGTATCGCTCCGGAGACTTTGAAATTACCTGCACGGCGGTCGGGAAAATGGGCCGCAGCACGGCTATGCGGAAGGTTCATATGGGCGAGGTTCTGAAAACAAGCTCCAGGGACACCCTGCTCATCGAGGCCAGGCACTGCGTCCCTGCGGACACGGTGGAGCTGCTTCCGGGAAACCTGCTGGACCTTTCCTGCAAGGGCACCCCGGGATGTAAAGCCGTGGCCAGGCTGGACAGTTTGAAGCAGACCGTAACGCTGGTCGAGGCCCCGGGTGAGGTCGGAGGGATCTACCGGGCCGGTTATATCATTCAGCCTAAGGATTCCCTGAAGCGGACCTTGGTGACCTTCACGCTTTCGGATTCCTCGGGGAAGGCCGTCTCGGCCAAGGCTCCGGGCCAGGTCTTCGTCCTGGACCCCCGGAAGGTGCGGGTGGGCGAGACCGTAGAGGATAATGTGAAGCTTAGGTATGCACCGAACGGGGTGTTCCAGAGCACGGTGCCTCCGGGGATTCGGTTTGTGGTCACGGGCCGGGTGGGGGAGGAGTACCAGGTAAGGCTTTCAGGCACCGAGAGCTTTTGGATAAACATGAGATTGCTTCGGTTTCTGCCGGAGGGAACGCCGGTGCCGAGAGGAAAGATTTCAAGCGTCGAGGTTAAGGAAGACGAGCACTGGGTTCGGTTCATCATAGCGGGCGTGTCTGGGCTTCCCTTCAAGGCCGAGCATATGCCGGAGGCTTCGCTTGTGAGGCTTACGCTTTACGGTGCCGGGGTGGATACCTATGCGCTGAGGCAGCCTTCCGACACCAGCGTGGTGAGGCGTCTTTCCTGGAAGCAGAAGGAACCCGATGTCTGTGTCCTTGAGGCTCAACTTGCTCCGGGACAGTTGTGGGGTTATGACGCAGCCTACAACGATTCGGGCTTGGTCTTCTCCCTCCGGAAACCACCCCGCATCCTCGAAAGAGGATCCCCTTTCGGGGGAATCACCATCTGCCTGGACCCGGGGCATTCGGCGGACCCCGGGGCGGTCGGCTGTCTGGGGACCATGGAGAAGGACATCAACTGGAAGATTGCTCAGCGGCTTCTGGCCCTACTCGAACAGGCCGGAGCGAAGGTGGTCTTGACCCGAGTGAAAGACGAGGACGTGTCCCTCTATGAGCGTCCGAAACGGGCCCTCGCCTCGGGCTGCGACCTCTTCCTCGGCATCCATAACAATGCGGTGCCGGACGGGACGGACCCTTCGAAGGCCCGAGGGTTCGGGGTCTATTACTATACGCCCCAGAGCGAGAGCCTGGCCAGGTTAATTCATCAGGCCTACCGCAAGTTTGTCAAGGTCCCGGATGACGGGGTGATCCAGCAGAACCTCGCGGTTTGCCGGCCCAGCCAGTATCCGGCTGTGCTCACGGAGTCGGCTTTTATCATCAATCCCCGTGAGGAAGCCTTGCTCCGGACTTCCCGCTTCCAGCAGCTCTGTGCGAAAGCGATGTTTGAGGGACTCAAGTCTTTCCTCCTGGCCCAAAGGGCGAAAGTTTCATTTTAAAATTAGCATTTCAAATTGAGTAGTTAATGGACCTTTTTGGCAAGGACTCTGAGGAACGCAAAGACAAAAGGCCGGCCCGCCAACCCTTGGCGGATCGAATCCGGCCCCGAACCCTGGAGGAGCTGGTCGGGCAGGACCACATCCTGGGGGAGGGCAAGGTGCTCCGGGTGTCGATCGAGCGGGACGAGATCGACTCCCTGATTTTCTGGGGCCCACCGGGGAGCGGGAAGACGACCCTGGCCCGGATCATCGCTCATCGCACCGGCGCGGCCTTCGTGGAGTTCTCGGCGGTCACCACCGGGATCAAGGAGATCAAGGAGATCATTGCCCAGGCCGGGAAGGAGAAGGCCCTTTACGGCAAGCGCACGATCCTGTTCATTGATGAGATCCATCGCTTCAACAAGGCCCAGCAGGATGCCTTCTTGCCCCACGTGGAGAAGGGCACGATCACCCTGATCGGGGCGACCACCGAGAACCCCTCTTTCGAAGTCATCTCAGCCCTCCTGTCCCGCTGCAGGGTTTACACCCTGAATCCATTAACTTCGGAGCATATCAAGGTCATCGTGGAAAGGGCCGCGAAGGACGAGGAGCTGGGCTTGGGGAAGATGAAACCCGTCTTATCAGAAGATGCGATGGCGGTCCTGACCAACATCGCTAACGGGGATGCCAGGGTGGCGCTCAATACCCTGGAAATGGCGACCCTGACCACGAAGCCGGACGGGAAGGGGGAGCGGCCCCTCTCCAAGGAGATCATCCTGGATGCGATGCAGAAGCGGACGATGCTCTACGACAAGTCCAGGGAGGAGCACTACAACCTCATCTCGGCCCTGCACAAGTCCGTGCGGGGCGGGGATGCGGATGCCGCGCTGTACTGGCTGGCGCGGATGCTGGCCTCCGGAGAGGACCCGCTGTATCTGGCGAGAAGGCTCATCCGCATGGCCGTGGAGGACATCGGGAACGCGGACCCCCAGGCCTTGCCCCTGGCCGTGGCGGCCAAGGACACCTATCACTTCATCGGCTCACCGGAGGGCGAGTTAGCATTAGCCCAGGTGGCGGTCTATCTGGCCTTGGCCCCCAAGAGCAATGCGGTCTACACGGCTTACTCCCAGGCGATGCGAGACGTCCAGGAACAGCCGAACCTGCCGGTTCCTTTGCACATCCGCAACGCGCCCACGGATTTGATGAAAAACTTGGACTACGGAAAGGGGTACAAATACGCCCACAACTACCAGGACGCAATCGTGGAGCAGGAATACCTGCCCGACAACCTCAAGGGTCGACGCTACTATGAGCCCACGGACCGGGGCATGGAGGCGGAGATCGGGAAGCGGCTGGAGGAGTGGCGGAAGAGGATGAAACGGGCGTAAGAGTATTTCTTGAGCAGGAGAGAATGCCGTGAGTGAAAAGAAGAAGTTTACGAAGGAGGCCATTACCAGGGAGACGACCAAGATGGCTTATCTCTTTGGCCTGTTATACTACCATTTTGGGGTTAGCATCATTAAGGAATTAGGCTGGGAAAGGGGAAAGCAACTCATCGAGGACACGGTCAGGAACTTTGCGCTTGATCGGGGCAGGCGGATGAGGGGCCGGTTGGTGAAGATGGGTAAGAAGCCGGACCTTAAGAACATCAAGTGGGTGGCGGATCTTCCTCTGTATACCTTTTGGGACGACAAACAGGGCAGGACGCATTGTCCCTTTGCCGATATCTGGAAGGAGAAAGGCCACCAAGGTCGGGCGTTGGGACTCCTCTACTGCAATACGAACGATCCCTGGAAAATGAAAGGTTTTGACCCCAAAGCCAAGCTTTGGAAGTGGGTCAAGAACAGAAACCAGGGAGATAAAGTCTGCGATGGCCAAGAATACATTTAAAATATGAAAAGCGACGTCTATTTCACAAAGAAGAACGACCGCGAGGAGGACGAAAGCCTGTGCCGCAGGCTGGAGAAGGCCCTGCGCGAGAAGGATTTTCTGAACATCATAGGGGCTAAGGACTTCGTGGCGATCAAGACGCACTTCGGGGAGCAGGGGACGAAAGGCTATGTCCGTCCCCTTTTCCTGAAGATGCTCGGAAAGCTCATCCGGGAGAAGCAGGGCGTTCCCTTCCTGACCGAGACTTCGACCCTGTACACCGGCAGGCGGAGCAACGCCATTGGGCATCTGGAATTGGCCCAGGAGCACGGGTTCAGGTTCGAGCATACCGGGATGTCGATCGTAATGGCGGACGGGCTTTTGGGGAACGAAGAAGAGGAAGTGGCAATTCCGGGAAAGCTTTACCAGAAGGTCAACTTGGCAGCAGTGATCGTGCGGGCTAATGCCTTGGTCCTGGTCTCGCATTTCACAGGCCACCTGGCTACGGGGTTCGGGGCGGCATTAAAGAACCTGGGCATGGGCTGTTCCAGCCGCAAGGGGAAGTTGAACCAGCATTCCACGGCCAAGCCCTCAATTACCAAGGACAAGTGCACGGGGTGCGGAGAGTGCCTCCCCTGGTGTCCGGAGCAGGCCATCAGCCTTCCGGACGCCGTCGCGGTGATTGATTCCGAGAAGTGCATCGGGTGCGGGGAGTGCTTGACGGTTTGCCGTTACGGGGCGATCGGATACAACTGGGGCGCAACCTACCTGGAGCTTCAGCAGAAGGTCACGGAGCATGCTTTTGGAGTGGTCAAGACCAAGCCGGGAAAGCTCCTGTGTTTGAATTTCCTGACTCGTATCACGAAGGACTGCGATTGCCTTGGGAATAACTTCAACCTGATTGTTCCGGACATCGGGGTCCTCATCTCCACGGACCCAGTGGCCCTGGACGCGGCCTCCCTGGACCTGGTGGAACAGAAGGCCGGGAAGCCCCTCGGCAAACTGGCCTTCGATATTCCCTGCCGGGAGCAGTTGGAACACGCCCGGGCCATCGGTTTCGGCAGCCCGGAGTATAGTCTTCAAGAGATTGCAGTCAAGGCGTAACTCCTCGAGAGGAAGGAGCTTCGACTATGAAACCAAGGATTACCGACAAGAGAAGAATCCTCTTGGCCGGGATGGATTTTTTCGGAGATTCCTACGAGAAGGCCGGGGGATGGTCCGAGGGGAACGCGATCGGGCAACTCTGGAAGAGGTTTGAGGCCTTCTACCAGAGCAAGAAAAGCTCCCTCAAACACGCCGTATCGAAATCGGGATACGATGTGTGGATTGATTTTGAGGAGGAGAAGGACAAGAAGAACAAGTACATCTTCGTCGGCGTCGAAGTTAAAAAGATCGAGGACCTGCCCCTGGAGCTGGTGGCCAGGACCCTGCCCGAGACGCGCTACGCGGTCTTCACCTTGAAAGGGCCGGAGATCAAGACGGGCCCGTCCAGGATCTGGAAGGAGTGGCTGCCGGAATCGGACCTTGTGCAGTCGTACCACTACATGATCGAGTATTACGACAGCCAGCGGTTTAAAGGCTTGGACAACCCCGATTCCGAGCTGGATTTCATGGTGCCCATCCGCTGATAACTGCCTCACGAAGCCGCACCAAATCGCACAGTCATGTAGTTCTAAGGGTTACGTACTAAGCAAATGTACCGAGACCCACCTGGAAAGGTAGGCCTTGTGTTAATATTGGAAAAGGGAAGATTGAACGCCCATTGAACGAGCAATGGACGCCCCTTGCACGAGGTAATCCCTTCCTGATTCCTCCCTGAACCCTCCCTGTTACCTTTCTCAGCCCCTGGAGGTCAAATAATAACTTCCCTATAGGGGGATTGTCCGTTGAGAGGAACACCAGGAATTTCTTTAGAGGTGAACCTTGGGGAAGACACTATTTGTCACAAAACCCCTTGACTAAACAGGGGTTTTCGCATATAATGATAAGTTCAAGATGTAGGCTTCGCCCCACGGGGCGGGGCAGGAATCATTCCATTGATAAACCCGCGAGGAGGTTAAAGAAGAGCATGCCGAAGGTCCGCGTGGCCATCATCGGCGTAGGCAATTGCGCCTCATCGTTCGTCCAAGGGGTGCATTATTACCGCAACGCTAGGGAAGGCGATTTCGTGCCCGGGCTGATGCACGTCAGCCTGGGCGGGTACCACGTCCGGGACATCGAGTTCTCGGCCGCGATCGAGATCGATAAGAAAAAGGTCGGGAAGGACCTTTCCGAGGCCATCTACACCTGGCCGAACAACACATTTAAGTTCTGCGCCGTGCCCAAGAGCGGGATCAAGGTCCAGCGGGGCATGACCCACGATGGGCTGGGGTATTATCTCTCCCAGATCATCGAGAAGGCCCCGGGCTCCACGGTGGACATCGTGAAGCTGCTCCGGGACACCCGGACCGACGTGGTCGTGTCCTACCTGCCGGTGGGCAGCGAGGAGGCCACGAAGTGGTACGTGGAGCAGGTCTTGGAGGCCCGCTGCGCCTTAGTCAACTGCATCCCAGTGTTCATCGCCCGGGAGAAATACTGGCACAACCGGTTCGTGAAGGCCGGGGTGCCCGTGATCGGGGACGACATCAAGTCCCAGGTCGGGGCGACCATCACTCACCGGGTCCTGACCCGCCTGTTCCGCGACCGGGGGGTGAAGTTGCTCAAGACCTACCAGCTCAACTTCGGGGGTAACACCGACTTCCTTAATATGCTGGAGCGCTCCCGGCTGGAGTCCAAGAAGATCTCCAAGACCAACGCCGTGACCTCGCAGCTGGATTACAAGCTGCCCAAGGACGACGTACATGTGGGGCCCTCAGACTATGTGCCCTGGCTCACGGACCGGAAATTCTGCCACGTGCGCATGGAAGGGCAGACTTTCGGGGACGTTCCCTTGATCCTCGAGATGAAGCTGGAAGTCTGGGACTCGCCCAACTCTGCGGGCGTGGTAATCGACGCTGTGCGCTGCGCCAAGCTGGCCCTGGAGCACAAGCTCGCGGGTTCGCTGCTCGAGCCCTCATCCTATTTCATGAAGTCTCCGATGGTGCAGTACCCGGACAGCGCGGCCCGGGAGCTCGTCGAGCGGTTCATCAAGAAATACGGCCGGAAGAAGAAATAAGGACAGGATTAAGGATTAGGGATTAAGGAGTAACAAATCCAAAATCCGAAATCCGAAATCCGAAATCGCCGGGGGTTGTTCGTCACCTTCGAGGGAATAGAGGGCTGCGGAAAGAGCACCCAGGCCCGGCGGCTTAACCGTTATCTTAAGGGGAAAGGCATCCCCTGCCTCCTGACCAAGGAGCCCGGGGGAACTGTTCGGGCCCGGGCCTTACGGCGTATCCTCCTGGCCCCGGAGAAGACGAAACTTTCCCCAGCCGCGGAGCTGTTCCTGTATTTAGCCGACCGCGCCCAGCACGTGGAGGAGGTCATCCTTCCCGCGCTAAAAGAGGGAAAGATCGTGCTCTGCGACCGATACAGCGACGCCACCTTCGCCTATCAGGGCGGAGCGCGGGGCCATCCCTTGAAGCTCCTCGCGGAGATGGACCGGCTGGCCACCGGGGGAATCTACCCTGATCTCACGTTCCTTCTGAATGTGCCCGTGGCGGTAGGGTTGGCCAGAGCCCGGAAGCGGCACCGGGGGCAGGATCGCATCGAGGGGGAGTCTCTTCGATTCCACGAAAAGGTCAGAAAGGCCTACCTCGCGCTCGGGAATAAGTCGCGGGGCAGGGTGGTAACCCTGGACGGGACCAGGCCGATCCCGGAGATCAAGAAGCTCATTCGCCGAATCCTGGTTTCACGGTTATAGAAATCATAAGATAAAAAAGGGGAAGAGAGCTATGCCGATCCTGCTGATGTTGTTCGTGGGGCTCATGGCCGCGATTATGATCGCCCTGGGGATCGTTTATATCTTCGCATTCTTCAATATCAACCTCGCCCAACACCCCTGGGAGATCCTGGCCGTCCTACTTGTGTTCGTCCTCATCGTCCTGTTTGTCTCCTTGGGGAAGGAGCGCCTCAGGGCCCAGCGGGGCTTGGTGACGGATGCCCGGTCCATCAAACGTGGTGAGGACAAGCGCATCCCGGGCAGGCAGCCGCTGGGAAGGAAGTAGCCACTAAAGGGATACGGGACTTATCAAAATAGCCTGATGGAAAACTCATTGCCACGAAAGGATGTATTGATGTTCACGCGGAAACGCTTCGCAAGCCTCCTGACCATACTGATCCTGACCAGTCTGCTTTTGGGGGGGTGGGTCGGGAACCGGGTCCAGGCGGCCCGGGACACGGCCTACGAGAACCTGCGCCTGTTCCAGGAAGTCTTCAGCAACGTCACGGTCAAGTACGTCGAAACCGTGGATTCCCAGAAGCTCATCTACGGGGCCATCCGTGGGATGCTCGGCACTCTGGACCCCCACACCCAGTTCCTGGACCCGGACGAATACAGGGACCTGATGGTGGGAACCCACGGCTCCTACGGGGGAATCGGGACCCAGATTTCGGTCCGGGACGAGGTCTTGACCGTGATTGCGCCCCTTGAGGGATCTCCAGCGTACCGGGCGGGGATCATGGCCGGGGACCAAATCATGAAGATCAACGCCAAATCCACCAAGGGCATCACGGAGCAGGAGGCCATGAAGCAACTCCGCGGGCCAAAGGGCACCCAGGTGACGCTCACGATCCAGCGTGAGGGAATCCCGGAGGCCACGGATTATACTCTAACCCGGGACGTGATCAACTTGGAGAGTATCACCTATACCGGGATCGTGAAGCCGGGGATCGGGTACGTCCGGCTCTCGTCCTTTTCGGAAAAGGCCGGGGAGGAGGTCACCCACGCAATCGACAGCCTGGAGGCCGCGGGGATGAAATCGCTGATCCTGGACCTGCGTGGAAATCCCGGTGGACTTCTGGCCCAGGCGGTCTCGGTATCGGAAAACTTCCTGGATAAAGGCCAGCGGGTGGTGTTCACCAAAGGCCGGCTCCAGGATTCGAACAAGGAATTTTTCATCGAGCACGGAACGAAGTACGGAAAGTTTCCCTTGGTGGTGCTCGTAGACCAGGGGAGCGCGAGCGCCTCGGAGATCGTGGCCGGCTCGGTCCAGGACTGGGACCGTGGCCTGATCGTCGGAAAGCCTTCCTTCGGCAAGGGATCGGTCCAGACCGTGATCCAGTTACCCGAGGAGAGCGCTCTGAAGCTGACCACCGCCAAATATTACACTCCCTCCGGAAGATGCATCCATAAGGATAACGGAGGGAGCGAGGAGGACACGACCCAAGCCTCCAAGACGCCGATGCCCAAAAAGGACGTCTACTACACGCTGGGCGGGCTAAAGCGAACGGTGTACGGGGGAGGTGGAATCGCCCCAGACATCGTGGTCGAGAATCAGACGCTGACCAAGTTTTCACAGGGGCTGTCCCGCTACTTCTTCGGATACGCCGTGAAATATGCCTCGGCCCACAAGGGCCTGGGCCGTAACTTCCCAGTCACGGACGATATGGTGGAAAACTTCAAGAAGTACCTTACGGAGAAAAAGGTGACCTTCACGTCCGAGGACTTCAAAGCCAACGAGGATTATATTCGCTTTGGGATTCGCTTCTCCTTGATGTCAAACCTTTACGGGGACAAGGCGACCTATTCCAGCGGAATCCGCTTCGAGAAGGACAACCAGTTCCAGAAAGCCATAGAGGTGCTCTCCAAAGCCAAGAACCTCTCAGACCTTCTGGCCCAGGCCGCCACGACCGCGGAGAAGAAATAACCGGGGTGTTTTCTTCGCTGCAAGGACGCGTCGCGGCATTATCATAACACGAAGGACAGATGCCCACGGACTGTTCCCGTGGGTATCTTCCTCGCAAGGATAAAGGGGATTGGGAGGCGCCGAATTGGCAGAGAACAAGAGAATCCTGGTAGTGGAGGACGATCCCGTGGTCCAAGCCATGCTGGACACCATCCTCTCCGGGGCGGGCTATGAGGTGTTCCGCGCCCGGAACGGAGAGGAGGGTCTGTTCCAGGCCAGGGAGAGTTCCCGGATGCCGGACCTGATCCTCGCCGACATCATGATGCCGGTGATGGACGGGTACGAGATGCGCGTCGCGCTCCAGGCCGATTTCATGACCCGAAGGATTCCCTTCATCTTCGTCACCGCACAGACCGGGCGGGCGGACAAAGCCAAGGCCTTTGGCCTGGGGGCCCACCGTTACCTGACCAAGCCCTTCACCAAGGAGGAGGTCCTGGGTGCCGTGCAGGCGGCCCTAGCAGATTCCGGGACCCGCGACCGCCTGGCCTCCCTTCCAGACACTACGCACACCGGGACCCTCAGCGAGGCCTCCCTTTACAGCCTGCTGGACCTTTTTTACGTCAAGCAGTGGAACGGACGGATCGAAATTCACTCCCAGGAAATGAAGGGCCGCCTGCGGTTTGAGAAAGGCGAGCCAGTGGAAACCGACATCGGTTGGGGGAACACGTGGACGGCCCTGGAGGAGATGCTTGCCTGGAGGGAAGGGACGTTCGAAATGGAAAGAGCCTCGTAACCCGGGGCCGATGGCCGAAGGCTATTTCCGGATTGGACAAAAGAGGTCCCGACCCCCTTGGGTCGGGATTGTCGTTGGTGGGAAGGAAAGTAAAAAAACATAGTTTCGGGAGGCTTCTGGCTTCCTCCCTTCCGGGTTGGAGAGGAGGGAACTTTGTCCTGAAGAGGCGTGTTATAATATTATGCAAGATACTATATGATAAGTCGTTACGGAAACACACCCAATAAAAGGAGGTCGTCATGGCTCACGAAGTGAAGAAATTCCCCTTGGAGGGAAAGCTGGACGGGATTAGCGATTCCCAGCTCTCGCAGCACAGGGACACGCTGTATGCCGGGTACGTGAACAAGCTGAACGAGATCGAGGCCGGTCTCGAGACCGCGGACCGGTCCAAGGCCAACGGGGTGTACTCCGCCTTCGGAGAGATGAAGCGCGAGGAGACCTTCGCCCTGAACGGGACCGTGCTCCATGAGCTTTACTTCGGGAACCTCGGCGGAAAGGGCGGCCCGGCCACGGGCAAGTTCGGGGACCTGGTGAAGAAGGATTTCGGATCCTGGGAGAAGTTCCTGGAGGACTTCAAGGCCTGCGGGATCGTGGCCCGGGGCTGGGTCCTTTCGGCCTACTCCCTGTACGACCAGAAGCTGCACAACTACACCCTGGACACCCACCACTTCCACGTTCCGGTGATGTGCATCCCGCTGTTGGTGATGGACACCTACGAGCACGCCTACTTCGTGGACTACGGGGTGAAGCGGGCCCCGTACCTGGACGCGTTCCTCAAGAACATCAGCTGGGACGTGGTCAACGAACGGATGAAGTGGGTGGAGAAACTCGCGAGGTAACTATGGGTAAGACGCATCTCAAAATCAGTGCCAAGGCTCCGGAGTTCACCCTCAAGTCACACGATGGGAAAGAGGTGAAGCTTTCGGATTACCGCGGCAAGAAGCACGTGGTGCTGGCTTTCTATCCGGCCTGCTTCACCGGGATCTGCACCACGCAGATGAAGAACTACCAGAACGAGCTGGCCAAGTTCGAGGCCGCCGGGGCCCAGATTTTGGGGGTGTCCACGGACACCAGCTTCACCCAGAAAGCCTGGGCGGACAGCATGGGAGGGATAACCTTTCCCCTTCTCTCGGACTTCCATCCTCAGGGAGAGGTGGCCAAGAAATACGGCGTCTATCAGGAGGACGGGCTGAATAACAGGGTCATTTTCGTGATCAGCAAAGATGGGCTCGTGAAGTTCATCCAAGACCAGGAGCGCTCCACGGTCCCGGACAACGTGGTGATCCTGGAGGCCCTGAAGAAACTTTAACCTTGAAGGAACAAGGATTCATGGCGCTCAAAGCGGGCGATGTGGCCCCGGATTTCAAGCTCAAGAGCCACCTCGGGGACGAGGTGAGCCTGTCGCAGTTCAAGGGGAAGAAGAACGTAGTCCTAGCCTTCTACCCCCTGTCCTTCACCCCGGTCTGAACGAACCAGATTCCCTCGTACCGCGACCAGATGAAGCGGTTCGAGGGCAAAAATACCCAGGTCCTGGGTATTAGCGTGGACTCCACCGACTGTCAGCGGGCCTGGGCCAAGAGCTTGGGCCGGATAGACAATTTCCCTCTCCTCTCCGACTTCTGGCCCCACGGGGAAGTGGCCAGGAAGTACGGGGTGCTGCGGAACGAGGGGTTCTCGGAGCGGGCGCTCTTCGTGATCGACAAGCAGGGCGTGATCCGCTATGCGGACGTGCACGACCTCAACGACCAGCCGGACAACGAGGTACTCTTCCGGGAGCTGGAAAAGCTGTAAGACCGGGCCGTTAACGTCCGGATATCCCCACAAACGAACGACATCCGTCCCCATGGTGAAAGGGACGGATGTCGTTTTTCTTGATCACAACAGTAATCCCTTCGGGACATAGATAACCCCTTGTCTGTTTTGGGATTAGTGTTAGTTCGAATCAAATGAGGCTGTAGAAGGGAAGTGGTAGGTTTATCCGAAGGTTGCCGGAGGGGTTCAGGAGGTGTTTACTCCTTCTTTACTCCTACTACGCCTCTGAACCTTGCAGGTTTATATTACCGAAGGTAATATTGCCCAGGATCAGGCAGGGTGTCTTGAATTGGAAGGCGAGATATAGTATACTGATAAGTCTAGTATTCCTAAAGGAAAAACATGGAATCCATGAAGAAAATACTCCCTTCCCCTGACGAGGAGAAATTCCGCGCCCTGTTCGAAGCTTCCCGGGACGCGATCATGCTGTTGGACGAAAAAGGCTTCTTCGACTGCAACCGTGCAACCCTAGAGATGTTCGGAGTGGCGGACAAAGAGACGTTCGTTTCCCTGCATCCGGCCGAACTATCCCCACCAAGGCAGCCCGATGGCGCAGACTCCCGGACAGCCGCGGACCGAAAGATCGCGGACGCCTTCAGGACAGGTCATCATCGGTTCGAATGGGTACACCGCCGGAGGAATGGGGAGAATTTCCCGGCCGAGGTCTGGCTCACGAAGTTCGAGCTGGAAGGACGCACGGTCCTGCAGGCAACGGTCCGGAACATCACCGAGCGCAAGCAGGCTGAGGAGGCCCTGCAGGAGTCCGAGCGCCGCTTGGCGGACATCCTCCAGTTCTTCCCGGACCCCACGATGGTGATTGACCGCGATGGCCGGGTCACGGCCTGGAATCAGGCCATCGAAGAGCTCACCGGAGTCAAGGCGCAGGAGATGCTCGGCAAGGGGAACTACGAGTACGCCCTGCCTTTCTACGGCGAGCGCCGTCCGATCCTCATCGACCTCGCCCTGCAGGACGATCCCGAGATGGAGAAACGGTATACGACCATCGCCCGGCATGGGGACATCCTGAAGGGGGAGGCCTACACCCCCCAGCTCCCAAGCGGGAAGGTCCATCTCTCGGCGACGGCTTCGGTGTTGCGGGACTCCGAGGGTAAGATCGTCGGGGCGATCGAATCAATCCGGGACAATACGGAACGTAGACAGATTGAGGAAGCCCTGCAGCGTAGCGAGGAAGAATACCGGCTCCTGTTCGACAACGCCGGGGATGCGATCTTCATCCACAGCCCGTCCGGAAAGATGCTGGCCGTGAATCGGGTGGCCTGCGAACGGCTGGGCTACACCCTGGAGGAGATGATGTCCCTGGGGCCCGGTGTGGTGGATACGCCGGAGGAAGCGCCCCACGTTGCTGGGCGGATATCCGAATTGATGGAGAAAGGACGGATCGTCTTCCAGACCGCGCACCGCCGCAAGGACGATTCGTCCATCCCCACCGAAGTGAATGCCCAGCGGATCACCTTCAACAACGAGCCGGCGGTCATGGCTATTTGCCGGGACATCACCGAACGCAAGGAAGCAGAGGAGACCTTGCGGGAGTCTGAGCACCGCCTGGCGGACATTCTGCAGTTTTACCCCGACCCCACGATGGTGATTGACAGCGAAGGCCGGGTTACGGCCTGGAACCAGGCCATCGAAGAGCTCAGCGGGGTGAAGGCACAAGATATGCTCGGGAAGGGGAACTACGAGTACGCCCTGCCCTTCTACGGCGAGCGGCGCCAGATCCTGATCGACCTTGCCATGCAAGCCGATCCGGAGATCGAGAAACGGTATACCACGATCGCACGGCGGGGGGAAATCCTCATAGGGGAGGCGTACACCCCTAAGCTTCGGACCGGGAAGGTCCATCTCTCGGCGTCGGCGTCGGTTTTACGGGACTCCGAGGGCAGGGTCGTCGGGGCGATCGAATCGATCCGGGACAATACGGAACGCAAGCAGATGGTGGAGGCGCTGAATCAAGCCAAGAAGGAGGCGGATTCCGCCAACCGGGCGAAGAGCGACTTCCTGGCCAACATGAGCCACGAGATCCGGACCCCGATGAACGGCATCCTCGGAATGCTGAACCTGGCCCTGGACACGTCCCTAAGCGAGGAGCAGCGGGAGTACCTGGTGCTGGCCAAGAGCTCGGCCGATTCCCTCCTGATGCTGATTAACGACATCCTGGACTTCTCCAAGATCGAGGCGAAGAAGCTGGACTTGGAGGATGTGGACTTCGAGCTGGAGGGGGTGATCGGGGAGATCCTGCCCCTCTTGGGCGTGGAGACCGATAGAAAGGGGCTGGAGTTCGTCTGCGAGATCGATCCCGCAGTCCCGCCGGTGCTGCGGGGCGACCCCTTGAGGCTCAAACAGGTCCTCATCAACCTGCTCAAGAACGCCATCAAGTTTACCGAAAAGGGGCACATCCTCCTCAAGGCCCAGGCCGAGGGGGAGTGGGAGCCGGGATTCCCCAAGCTCCATTTCAGCGTGACCGACACCGGCATCGGCATCCCCCCGGAGAAACAACGCCTCATCTTCGACAGCTTCACCCAGAGCGAATCCTCGATGACCCGCAAATACGGGGGCACTGGGCTGGGACTGACGATCTCCCGAAGCCTGGTGGAGATGATGGGCGGAACCATCTGGGTGGAGAGTCGTCCCGGGGAGGGGAGCATCTTTCATTTCACGACGAGGTTACGCCGGGGCGTCCGCAAGGCCGAGGCCCGGCGGAAGCGCATCCCCGATCTCCGGGGCAAGCGCGTGCTCGTGGTCGACGACCACGCCCTGAACCGGATGTCCCTGCGGAAGTACCTGGAATCGTGGGAGATGGAGGTCGCCGAGGCGAGCGACGGCTTCGACGGCCTGGAGAAAATCCGGGGAGCGGAGCGGGAGGGCCGTTCCTTTCCATTCATGATCCTCGATTGCATGATGCCCGACCTGGATGGCTTCGGGGTGATCGAAACCCTGAGGCGCCAGGGGGAATGCCGGAGCTGCATCATCTTCATGCTGTCCAGCCTGGATCAAAAGGGAGACCGGGCCCGTTGCCGCGACCTGGGGGTGGCCCAGTTCCTCGTCAAGCCGATCAGCCCCTCCTCCCTGTTCAATGCCATCATCCAGGTCCTGGACCTGAGCCAGAAAAGGGAGGAAGAAATAACTCGGGATACGGCCCGGCCGGAGGAGCTCACCGTCCTTCCCTCTGACATGAAGGTCCTGGTCGCCGAGGATAACCCAGTCAACCAGAAACTGGCCACGCGCCTCCTGGACAAGATCGGATTGAGCGCAGAGACCGCGGTCAACGGGGTCGAGGTCCTGAAATCGCTGGAGGGGGGACACTATGACCTCATCCTCATGGACGTGCAGATGCCCGAGATGGACGGCGTGGAGGCCACGAAGAAGATCCGGCAACGAGAGGAAAAGACGGGGGAGCATGTCTCGATCGTAGCCCTGACTGCGCATTCCCTGGTCGGCGACCGGGAGCGTTTCCTGGAGGCGGGCATGGATGACTATCTCTCCAAGCCCCTCTCCGCGAACGAGCTCTATCAGATAGTCCGAAAATACGCTCCCCGGCGTGCGACCCCGAGTCGGGAAAGCCCCCCCGCTTCCAGAGAGGAAAAGGTTGGAGAAGAGGCTCCGCTCCTTGCGCTCGACGACCTCCGGAACCGGATGGCCGGGGATGAAGGAGTGATCCGGGAGATCTTTCAGATTTTTCTCGAGGAGATCACCCAGGCGCGGGAGAAGGTGGGCGGGGCCCTGAGGCAGAGGGACCCCGCGGGCCCTTTGCGGTCCGCCGCCCATTACTTCAAAGGCATGTCGGCGAACATCTCGGCGACCGCCCTGCGAGAGGCCTTCCTGGAGCTGGAACAACGGGCTGCGGGCGGGGATGTCGGGGACCTCGGTGGTCTCCTCGAACGGATTTGGGCCCTCGAGAAGCGTACCGTCGGCGAGATCAAGGCCTATCTTGGCCAGGGATAAGGACGGCAGCACACCGGTCGGAGCTCCCGTTTCCCCGGATCTCCCAGGAGCCAGGATGAATATCCTGATCGTCGAAGACGACCCGGTCAACACCCGGCTGGTGGGGAGCCTCCTGACCCGCTGGGGGTATGAGGTCGTGACCGCGGGAAACGGTGAGGAGGCTCTGCAGATCATTGAAAGGGAACGGACCATCCCGCTGGCGATCGTGGACTGGATGATGCCCAAGATGGACGGGATCGAGCTGTGCCGGGAGATTCGGAAGCGGTTCAAGGAGCCCTACATCTACATCATCCTGCTGACCACCCGGGACCAGCCCGACGATGTCGTCAAGGGATTCGAGGCCGGGGCCGACGACTACCTCATCAAGCCAGTCCACAACAACGAGCTCAATGCCCGGATCCGGGCGGCCAAGCGCATCATCGACCTCCAGAGGGAGCTTCTGGCTACCCAGGAGGTCCTTCGGACCCAGGCTACGCACGATTCGCTGACGGGCCTCTGGAACCGGGGGGCCATCTTCGAGATCCTCGGCCGGGAGCTGGACCGGGCCCGTCGGCAGGAGAACCCGCTCGCGGTGGTCATGATCGACCTCGATCAATTCAAGCGGATCAACGACACCCACGGCCATCTCATCGGGGACGAAGTCCTGTGGGAGGTCGCGCAGCGGGTCGGCAACGCCGTGCGCTCCTACGATTCCGTCGGGCGCTACGGGGGGGAGGAGCTCCTGGTGATCGCCCCGGGCTACGACGGGGACGGCGCCATGGGCTTCGCCGAGCGCCTCCGCCGCCTGCTCGATGAGGCGCCGATCCCGACCACCGGCCCGAACCTCCATCTCACCCTGAGCGCGGGAGTCGTGACCCTGGCCAAGGGGCAGCGGGTGGAGATCAACAAACTGCTCTCTGCGGTGGACGATGCCCTCTACCGGGCGAAGAGCAACGGCCGCAATGTCTGCGTGATGGGAACCCTTCCGGTCTCATAGAAAGGAATGTCTATGGAATCATCCGAACGACCCCCCAAACCGGCCCCGGAGCGGAGCGACTGGGGCATCCCGGAAAACTGGCTCACGACCAAGCTGGACTTCTTCGTGAAGTGGGCCCGCAAGAACTCCCTGTGGCCGATGCCGTTCATGACGGCCTGCTGCGGGATCGAGTTCATGGCCGCGGCCGGGAGCCACTACGACATCTCGCGCTACGGCTCAGAAGTTCTTCGTTATTCACCCAGACAAGCCGATTTGCTCATCATCGGGGGCACGGTGACGGACAAGATGGCTCCGATTTTGAAGACCATTTACGACCAGATGCCTGAACCCAAGTGGGTGATGGCTATGGGGGTCTGCGCCTCCTCAGGCGGGTTCTACAGGGCCTATCATGTGGTCCAGGGGATCGATGAGATTATTCCGGTGGACGTTTATATCCCCGGTTGCCCGCCCACCCCGGAGGGCTTGTTCCACGGGCTTCTCTTGATTCAAAAGAAGATTGCCCGCGGAGAGAAGCCGGCCTCCGCGACCTGGAAGCCGAGAAAAGCGTTGGGGGTGGAGGAGTAATTTTTTTTAAAGAAAGGGCGTGGGCCCCTGCGTTCATTAGCGATGGAATGGAACTGCTATCACTTTCAACTGGACCTTGTGAAAGAGAGAACACCCACTATATATAGGGGTCTGGGGGGTGCTAAGCGCGTGAACACGGCGTGAATACCTCGGAAACCCCTTCCGGATTTCGGAGCTTTTGCGGACCTCCCCCTTCCTGAGCGGGGTTTGGTTAAACAGACGTAACTGGGCTTTGTCGGCCTTAGTTCCGAAGCGACTTTGAGGGCACCACAATATATAGTGGTTCACTTTCTCAACAAAACCTGAAAAAACAGTGGAAGCTGCGTTAAACGAGTCGGTTAAATGTCTTTGCAAGTAGTTCTGCCTGAACCTTACGTGATTTCGGCGGATGCCCAGCTCTTGGAGCGCATCTGGGAGCGGAAGCGGCAGCTGGGCTCTCGGTTGCTCATCCTGGGCCACCACTACCAGCGGGACGAGATTATCCAGTTCGCGGACTACCAGGGGGACTCCCTGAAGCTGGCCCAGCACGCGGCCAGCCGGGGGGATGCGAAATATATCGTGTTCTGCGGGGTGCACTTCATGGCCGAGAGTGCGGATATCCTGTCCCAGCCTCACCAGGTCGTCATCCTGCCGGACATGAATGCGGGCTGCTCGATGGCGGACATGGCGAGCCTGGCTCAGGTCGAGGACTGCTGGGAGATGCTGACCTCCATGGCCAGGGAAACCGTCATGCCCGTGGTGTACATCAACTCTACGGCGGAGATCAAGGATTTCGTAGGACGCCGAGGGGGGACAATCTGTACCTCCTCCAGCGCCGCCAAGGCGATGAAATGGGCCTGGGGCCAGAAGGGGAAGGTCCTGTTCCTTCCGGACCAGCACCTGGGCCGAAACACCGCCGTGCGGATGGGCGTCTCCCTGGACGAAATGGTCCTCTGGGACCCGGAGCTCCTCTTGGGAGGTAATACTCCGGAGGCACTGAAACGAGCCAAGCTCATCCTTTGGAAAGGACACTGCTCGGTGCACCAGAGGTTCCGTGCGGAGCGGGTGGAATGGGCCCGGAGAGAATACCCCGAGATCAAGATCATCATGCATCCGGAATGTCCCTACGAGACCTGCAAGATGGCGGACTCCGTGGGCTCCACGGAGTTCATCAAGAAGACGATCACCGAGTCCCCGCCGGGATCGGTCTGGGGCGTGGGGACTGAGGTCAATTTAGTGAACCGGCTGGCCAGGGAGAACCCGGACAAGACGGTCATCCTCCTGGACCCGGTGGTCTGCGTGTGCACCACGATGTACCGGATCGACCCCCAGCACCTGGCCTGGGTCCTGGATAACCTGGCTGAGGGAAGGATCGTGAACCAGGTCAAAGTCCCGGCCAAGGTGGCCGAGGGAGCTCGCCTGGCCCTGGACCGGATGCTGGCCCTGGCGTGAGCCTTCCCACGCCTGACGCTCCGCGAGGGTAAGGGTGGCCGCCCCGCCAGCCCAGAGGGAGGTGACCCTATCCGTCCAGACCCTGACCCAGCGCTTCGGGCCGAACAAGATCTTTGAAAGCCTTTCCTTTGAAGTCCCCAAGGGACAGGGGCTCGTCGTCACCGGGCCAAACGGCTCCGGAAAGACCACGCTCCTGCGCATTCTCTCAGGACTCCTCCGGCCGACGAAGGGAGAGGTTCGCTTGAACGTAGCCGGGAAGGTGATTTCTCCGGAGGAACGACTGAGGCACATCGGCTTCATCACCCCGGACTTGGCGCTCTATGAAGAGCTCACCACCCTGGAGAACCTGGAGTTCTTCGCCAGGGTCAGGAGGTTGAAACGGACAAAGGCGGACCAACACGCCCTGCTGGAGAAGGTAGGCCTGAAGGAAAGAGGGCGTGACCTCGTGGGCACGTTCTCCTCGGGGATGAAGCAGCGCCTCAAACTGGCCTTCGCGATCCAGCATGAGCCAATGCTCCTGCTTTTGGACGAGCCCGGGAGCAGCCTGGATGACTCCGGGAGGGCCATCGTGGAAGGGGTCATAGCCGAGCAGAAAAAGAAAGGCGTGCTCATCGTGGCTACGAACGATGATCGGGAGCTCGCCTACGGGGAGGGAAAACTTGCCCTGGCTTGAGGGCGTCCTCGCTGTCTTCCTCAAAGACTGGCGCTCGGAGTTCCGCACCCGCTATGCCCTGAACGCAGCCCTGCTTTTCGCCGTGACCACCTTGGTCGTGGTGAGCTTCGCGATCGGAGCGTTCGGCATCTCGGGCGACCTCCTGGCCGCGTTCCTGTGGGTGGTCATCCTGTTCTCCTCCATGGCCGGGCTGGGGCAGGTCTTCATTAAGGAGGTGGAGTCCCGCACCTTCATGGCTTTACGACTGGTCGCGCGGCCCTCCGAGGTATGGGCCGGGAAATTCTTCTTCAACCTCGTGCTTCTGCTGGGGTTAGAAGTTATAATCATCCCACTGTTCTTTATTCTTTTGAATCCCAGGGTAAGCCACTGGGGAGGGTTCTTAGCTGTCCTGGCCCTGGGAAGCATCGGACTGGCCGGGGCCACGACCTTGATCGCAGCGATCATCGCCCAGGCCAAAGGCAAGGGAGCACTTCTGGCGGGATTGTCCTACCCGATTCTGATTCCCCTCCTGGCCGCGGCCACGAGCGGGACCCGACACCTCTTCCATGGCGATGGCGGGGCCGGACAGGAGATTCAGATTCTCGCGGCCTATGCCGTGGTCGTGATCGCGGCGGCATCTCTATTGTTTGAATTCATCTGGAATGAGTGAGATAGAACGAATCACGGATCAGCTTCGAAGGGCCTTCGAGGGGGATGCCTGGCACGGGCCCTCAGTCAGGGAGGTCCTGGAGGGAGTCACTCCCGAGATGGCGGCAAGGAAAGTCCTGCCGGATGCCCATACCATATGGGAGATCATCCTCCACATCATGGCCTGGGAAAACTTTGTGGGAAAACGCTTGGCGGGAGAGATGGTGAAGGGACCAACTGGAACTGATGATTGGTCGGAGGTCCATGACCCCAGCCCGGCGGCCTGGAGGAGGACCATCGATGCACTGGTGGAGGAACACCATCAGTTGATTCAGGTCATCTCCAAGATGAGCAAGGGAAAGCTCAACGAGACTGTGCCGGAAACTGATTTCTCTTACTACGTCCTGCTCCACGGGGTGGTCCAGCACGACCTGTACCACGCCGGGAAGATAGCGCTGTTGAAGAAGGCGAAGGCCCAATGATCTGGCAACTCTTACTCTTCGTCTGGATGTCCCTGGTCATCGTGGCGGGGTTCCTGTACACTCCGCTGGCCGAGAAGCTCTACGAGATAACCCGGATCATCTACTTCCACATCCCGATGGCCTGGGTGGCGGTGTTAGCGTTCCTGGTCTCCACGGTCTTCAGCATCCGCCACCTGGCGACCCGCTCCTGGAGAGACGATGCCCGGGCCGCGATCAGCGCGGAGCTGGGCCTCCTGTTCGCGGTGCTGGCCACGGCCTCGGGGACCATCTTCGCCAAGGCCATGTGGGGAGCTTTCTGGAACTGGGATCCCAGGGAGACCTCGATCTTCCTGCTCCTACTCATTTACGGGGCCTATTTGACCCTGCGCACGGCCGTGGAAGGGGAGGACAAAAGGGCCCGGCTGGCCGCGGTCTACAACATTATTGCCTTCGTGACCGTACCCTTCCTGGTGTTCATCGTGCCCCGGCTGTATTTCTCCCTGCACCCGGACCCCCTGTTGAACGCGCAGGGCAGGCTGGAGATGCACCCCAGGATGCTCCAAGTGTTCCTGGCCTCCCTGGCCGGGTTCACCGCACTTTATTTCTGGATCTTCGACCTGTCCTGGAAGGTCGCCCGTCTGAAACGAAAGCAGGAGGAGGCGTCATGAATCCGATGATCGAAACCCTGGGGCAGACGGCTGGCCAGAGGGTGGTTGCGGACTTCGTCGTGATGGGGGTGATCCTCTTTATCTGGGCAGGGGTGTTCTTTTATCTTTTCCGTCTGGACCGCAAGGTGAGGGCGTTGTTGAAGAAAGACAAAGCAGGACAATAGGCCCGTGAAGGGAAAAACCAAATACCTCATCGGGCTGGTGATCATCGTGGCGGGGGTATGCTTCGGGTTATTGTCCCTGCGAAGGAACATGACGCCTTACCTCAGCTTCGCTGAAGCGGGGGATACTCGCAGCGTTGTTCAGGTACATGGAACGATCGACCAGGCTTCGGCCAAGTACGATCCGAATGAGGGCATCTTGCGCTTCAATCTCTTGGATGGCAAAGGGAAGACCATGCCCGTGACCTATCGGGGAGTAAAGCCGGGGAATTTCGAGCAGGCTACGAGCTTGGTGGCCATCGGAACCTACCAGAATGGGGCCTTCCAGGCCGACCAGATCTTGGTGAAGTGCCCCTCTAAGTATCAGGCCCTGGAAAAGAAGTGAACCTCGGACAAATTCTGCTATGGATGGCTTTCCTCCTCTCATTGGGCTCCGTGGCCTTCTACTTCCTGGCCGAGCGAGGAAAGGTAAAACTGCTCAACGGAGCGCGGTGGCTCTTTGGGGGCGAAACCCTGTTCCTTGTCCTGGCCTCGGTCATTCTCCTTTCCCACTTTCTCGGCCACCGCTTCGCGTACCGTTACGTAGCAGAATACAGCTCACGAAACCTGCCCCTCTTTTATCTCGTCTCGGCATTCTGGGCCGGGCAGGAGGGGACGTTTCTCCTGTGGGCAGCCTTCGGGGCAATCGTCGGTCTCTTTGTTATGAGATCCGCCAAAGAGATGGAACCCGGGGTGATGGGCGTCTATGGAACTATCCAAGCCTTTCTTCTCTTGATTCTGGTGAAACGGGGTCCATTCCTACTCCTTCCGGAGGTTCCGGAGGACGGGCGAGGGCTGAACCCCCTCCTCCAGGATCCCTGGATGGTGGTGCATCCCCCGGCCTTATTTCTCGGCTATGTCCTGTTGGCCGCGCCATTCGCATTTGCCCTCGCCGGTCTCCTGCGGGGGGACAAAGATGGATGGGTGAAACGTGCCCTGCCGTGGACGGGCCTGGGAAGCCTTGTCCTGGGGCTGGGAATCATATTGGGGGCCTATTGGGCTTACAAGACCCTGGGATGGGGAGGTTACTGGGGCTGGGACCCGGTGGAGAACTCCTCTTTCGTGCCCTGGGTCGTGTCCCTGGTGCTCCTCCACGGCCTGCTCATCCAACGAAGGAGGGGAAGCCTCGGTCGGACCAATGCCGTCCTGGCCAGCCTGGGGTTCCTCCTGGTGATCTATGGCACGTTCCTGACCCGGTCCGGGGTCCTGGCCGACTTCTCGGTGCATTCCTTCACGGACCTGGGGATCAACGGATTCCTGGTGGGGTTCATCGGGCTGTTCGCGCTCGGAGCTCTGGCTCTCCTCCTTTGGAGATGGAAGCTCCTCAAGAGCCCGGGGCTCCTCTGGGATTGGAAGACTGTCGAACCTTACCTGGGGCTCTCGCTCTTTCTGTTTCTGGCCATCGCCCTGCTCGTGCTCCTGGGGATGTCCTCGCCGCTCCTATCTCGGCTCACGGGAAAGCCGTACGGCGTGCAAGCGAGTTACTACCAGACTGTTGTCACACCCTTGTCAGTCTTAGGGGCGTTGCTTTTAGGGCTCGCGACCCTGCCGAGGTTCGTGAAGGAGGAAAAAGGGGTGGATGCTTGGTTCTATCTGGCCTCGGGCCTGAGCGTGGGATGCGGCATCCTGGCCTGGCTCCTGGGGGTGAGGAATCCCCTGTTCTGGCTCTTGGTTACGTTCTCCTGTTTCGCGGTCCTCACGGATATCTTCGGATACCTCAGGCTGCGGACGAGGAGTCTGGCACGGATTGGGTCTGTGGTCTCCCATCTCGGGGTGGGCCTGCTTCTCATGGGCGCCGTGATCTCCGAAGGCTACACCCGTAGCCAGCTAGTGAACCTGCCATTAAACATGACCCAGGAAGCCCTGGGCTACTCGTTCACCTACGAGGGATGGAGAGAGGTTCCCGGGACCGCACGGGGAGAAATGTCGGTCGGCGTGTCCGGGAAGGGGGAGCAGTTCACGGTCCGTCCCCAGCTTTTCTACAGCGAATATAGCCAGGGATTGATGAAGACCCCTACTATCCGGCGGTATCCTCTTTATGATCTCTATCTTTCGCCCATCGAGCATTACCGAACCGGAGAGGAAGAGGGGCAAAGCCTGATCTTAAAGAAGGGAGAGGAGAAGGATATCCAGAGACTCCGGGTAAAGTTTATGAAGTTCGATGTCTCGCACATGGGCGGGGGGCCGGGAGTTACGGTGGGAGCCATCCTGGAGGTCACGAAAGAGGGTAAGATCTATCCCGTGGTGCCGCTTTTCACGACCACGACCCAGGGACCGAGGAGTGAACCCGTGGAGTTGCCCGGAGGGGGCGAGGTGACGCTCACCCAGGTGGATGCCACGAACGGTAGCGTCGAAATGGAGTTTCACGACCTCCAGGGTGCGGTCGAGGAACCCGGAACTGCGAACGAGTTCCTGGCCCTGGAGGTGAGCCTCAAGCCCCTGATCAATTTGTTCTGGCTGGGGACGACCCTGGTTCTCATCGGGCTGGGCCTGTCGGCGTGGCAGAGGTTCCGGGAGGCGGCTGCCCGCTGATGAGTTTCACCCCCATCGTTTTGGGACGGACCGGGCTGGTGGTCGGCAGGCTGGGCGTGGCGTCCAGCTACGGAATCCCGGGGAAAGCTGTGGAGAAGGCCTTTGAGAAGGGAGCGAACTATCTCTACTGGGGCTCCATACGGCGGAAAGGCTTGGCCGACGGGATCCGGGCTATCGTCAAAAGGAATCGAGAGAAAATGGTGGTCGCGATCCATGTGTACACCCGGTGGCCGTGGTATCTCACCCAGTCCGTGGAGAGCGCGCTTCGGAGGCTCGGATTGGACTATCTGGACATCCTGCTCTTCGGATGGTTCAACCGCACCCCGGGGAAGGGGCTTTTGGAGGCGGGACGAAGGCTCGTGGAGCAGGGCAAGGTCCGCTTTCTCGGAGCCTCGACGCACAAGCGGAAGATGGTTCCCCTCTGGGAGAAGGAAGAGTTTTTTGATGTCTATCACGTCCGCTACAATGCCATCCATACCGGTGCGGAAAAAGACATCTTTCCCAACCTTCCCCAAGAGAATAGGCCGGGGATCGTAGCCTTCACCGTTACGAACTGGAGACAGTTAATTACTAAGAGCAGGATGCCTCAGGGAGAGGAGCCTTTGACCGCGGCAGATTGTTATCGTTTTGCATTGTCCAATCCTTTTGTGCACATTGCGATTACGGCCCCCAAGAATGCCAAGGAGATGAGAGAGAACCTCAAGGCCTTGGAGCTGGGTCCGCTTTCCTCGGAAGAAATGGCCAGGGCGAGAAGGATTGGGGAGAAACTGTATAAAAAGTAATGCGGGGATTAGAAGGTTAGCGTTGTTTCTTGAGTCCTTTGTCTAACCTTTAAAAAGCTATATTAACTGCGACTGTGGACTGATAAAAAGGAATAGAAGATGGCAAACATAAGTGAAAACGTGACGGTCAGGGTCCTCCAAGAGAAACACCCCCAGTCCGTCCTGACGGTCAAGGAGAACCTGGGGTATCTCGTGGTCACGGTCCGGAGGGAGGACATTCTGAAAGTGTGTCGGACCTTGAAAGAGGACCCGGAGACGGATTATAATCTCATGCTGGATATCTGCGGGGTGGACTATTCAACCTTTGGGCAGAAGCGGGAGGGCACTGTGGCTGCGACCATCGAGTGGCCGGGGCACGAGGCACCGAAACTCGAGCGCAAGGAACGCTTCGACGTAGTCTATCACCTCTATTCCTTCCCCAAAAAACACCGCGTGAGACTGAAGGTGCGCGTTCCTGAAGAGGATCCAGTGGTGAACTCCGTGACATCGGTGTGGAAGGCGGCCAACTGGTTCGAGCGCGAGGCCTACGACCTGTTTGGGATCACATTTAAAGGCCACCCCGATCTACGGCGCATCCTCTGCCATCAGGACTTCAAGGGCCACGCCCTGAGAAAGGACTACGACCCCGGGCAGAGGCATCTCCTAAAACAGATCTACGATGCCTTCAGCCCGGAGGAGATCGGGCGGTTCGAGAAGGAAGGGATTAGGGTCGCCCAGGATGAAGGCAAGGCATAAAATTCCGGTTGCCCTAACCATTGCAGGCTCGGACTCCGGGGGCGGGGCCGGGATCCAAGCGGATCTCAAGACCTTCGCGGCTTTAGGCGTCTACGGAACGAGTGCCCTGACTGCAGTGACGGCGCAGAACACACAGGAGGTCACGGCGGTCAAAGAACTCTGTCCGGAGATGGTAGCCGCCCAGATCGATGCCGTCGTCTCGGACATCGGGGTGGACGCGGCCAAGACCGGGATGCTCTCCAGCGCGGGCCTGATCGAGATCGTGGCCGAGAAGGTCCAGAAGCACCATATCAAAAAACTGGTCGTAGATCCGGTGATGGTCTCCAAGAGCGGGGCGGCCTTGCTCCAGTCTGAGGCCGTGGACGCTCTCGTGACCGAGCTTCTGCCCTGCGCCCTGGTTGTGACACCGAACTGGCCGGAGGCCGAGAGGCTGGTCGGCCACAGAATCGAGACCAAGGATGAGGCCGAGGAGGCCTGCCTGAAGATCGCCGGGATGGGGCCGAAGGTCGTGGTCCTCAAAGGGGGGCACCGGGAGGGGAAGGCCGTGGATATGGTCTATGACGGAAAGAGGTTCACCAAGCTCGTTGCCGAACGGGTCCAGACTACCAGCACCCATGGGACCGGGTGCACGTTCTCTGCGGCCATTGCCGCAGGGCTGGCCAAGGGGCTGGCGCCCCTGGCCGCGATCAAGGCCGCGAAGCGCTACCTGACCCTGGCCATCCAGAGAGCCTATCCCATCGGGCACGGCCACGGTCCGGTGAACCACTTCTATCATGGCATGAAAACGTAACCGGCTTTATTTTATAGCATTCATTTCGAGGGTAAAAAATGGCAAGGATTGAAGAAGACATCTTGGAGAAGCCCGACGCTGGGGAGCGAATGATCATCAACCTCGGGCCCTCGCACCCGGCCACGCACGGCACGTTCCGGGCGCAGTGCCTGATGGAAGGGGAGAGGATCCTCGAGGCCCGGACCGAGATCGGATATCTGCACCGCTGCTTTGAGAAGATGTGCGAGGAACACACTTGGACCCAGGCCATCCCGTTCACGGACCGGCTGAACTACTGCTCTTCGTTCATGAACAATGTGGGCTACTGCAAGGCCGTGGAGGAGCTTCTGGGGATCGGGATCCCGGAGCGGGCCAAGGTCCTGCGGGTCATCCTCTTGGAGTTCAACCGCATCATGGACCACATGACCTGCATTGGGCCTTCAATCGTAGACTTGGGCGCGATCACGAATTTCTGGTACACGTTCCGGCCGAGAGAAGAGGTCTACGAGCTTCTGGAATCCTGCTGTGGGGCTCGCCTCACGGTGTCCTATGGGCGGATCGGAGGGCTGGCCGCAGACGCTCCCTCGGGGTTCGAGGACAAGTGCCGCGATATCCTTAAGAATCTGCCTCGGTATCTGGATAATGTAGATAACCTTAACACACATAATCCGATTTACATCGAGCGAACCAAAGGGGTGGGCGCGATGAGCGCTGAGGAAGCGCTGGACTGGGGCTGGACGGGCCCCTGCCTGCGTGCCTGCGGGGTGCCCTATGACGTGCGGCGGGCGCATCCCTATTGCGATTATGAAACCTATGAGTTCGAGGTGCCCATCGGGAGGAACGGAGACACCTACGACCGGTACCTGGTCAGACTGGAAGAAGTGCGGCAAAGCATGAGGATCATCGAGCAGGCTCTGGAGCGGCTCCGGCCTGGATCTGTGATGGCGGACGACCCCCGGGTGGCCCTTCCGGATAAGGGCGGGACCTACACGAACATAGAGGACCTGATGAACCACTTCAAGATCGTCACCGAGGGCATCCGGGTCCCCGCGGGAGAGGTCTACTCCTTCACCGAGGCGGCCAACGGGGAGCTGGGGTTCTATGTCGTGAGCGACGGAGGGGGAAAACCCTACCGCATCAAGGTGCGGCCTCCCTGCTTCCCGGCCTTCCAGGCTTACGAGAAGATGCTTGCGGGCCACACCATCGCGGATGCTGTGGCCATTATGGCGAGCCTGAACATCATCGCCGGGGAGCTGGACCGATGACGGCCACGACCTTCAGACATCCAACACAAGGAACGAGATGGACAGGATCTTCGTAGAGGGGATGACGTTCCGGGGGCGGTGCGGGGTGACCAAACTGCAGCGTCGGATGAAGCGGAAGATCCTGGTGGACTTGGAGATCGAGACCTCCTGCGCCCGGGCCGGGAAAAGCGACGACCTCCGGGATACCGTGGACTACGCGGAGCTCTACGCCATCGCCAAGAGGACGGTGCAGAAGAACGTCGTCCGCCTCCTGGAGCGCTGGGCCGAGGATATCGCCGGGGAGGTGCTCCAGCGGTACGCGGTGGGCGAGGTGCGGGTGAGTGTGCGGAAGCCGGGGGTGCCCGCCAAGGGGGTCGTCTCCGGAGTGGAGATCGTGAGACGGAATACCTGAAAGGCCAGGGAGGACATGAGACCCTATAGGCTGGAGCCATTGGAATGATGCAAGGGATGCGATGGAACAGGTGCTGACGAAATACACGAACGATCCGGAGCAGAAAAAGATCGCCACGTACCTGAAGAGGGGCGGGTATCAGGCCCTCAAAAAGGCGCTCGCGATGAAGCCCGAGGGAGTCATCGAGGAGGCCAAGAAGTCCGGGATCCGGGGGCGGGGCGGGGCCGGGTTCCCGGCCGGGATGAAGTGGAGCTTCGTGCCCAAGGACTCGCCCAAGCCTCGCTACGTGGTCTGCAACGCGGACGAAAGCGAGCCAGGGACGTTCAAGGACCGGCTGCTGATGGAGCGCGACCCCCACGCGGTCCTGGAGGGCATCCTGATCGCCTGCCATGCGATCAAGTCCCAACTGGCCTTCATCTACATCCGGGGAGAGTTCGTGTATCCGGCGAAGGTTTTAACCGAGGCCATCGAGGAGGCCAGAAAGGGTGGTTATCTGGGGAAAAACATCCTCGGAACGGGATTCGACTGCGACATCATCCTGCACCGCGGAGCCGGGGCCTATATCTGCGGAGAGGAAACGGGCTTGCTGGAATCCATCGAGGGGAAGCGGGGTTATCCCAGGCTCAAGCCTCCATTTCCAGCCGTCGAGGGCTTATACAAGTGCCCGACGGTGATCAATAACGTGGAAACCCTGGCCAGCATGCCCTGGATCTTTACCCACGGCGGGGAGGCTTATGCCAGCATGGGCACCGAGAAGAGCAAGGGGACCAAGCTCTGGAGCGTATCCGGGCACGTGGAAAAGCCGGGTGTATATGAAGTGGAGATGGGCTATCCCTTCGACAAATTCCTCAATGAGTATTGCGGCGGGGTGAGGAGAGGGAGGAGACTCAAGGCCCTGATTCCGGGAGGGAGCTCGGCCTACGTGATGACGGCAAAGGAGACCGAGGGGATGCTTCTGGACTACGAGTCCATCGCCCAGAAGGGCTCGATGCTGGGTTCGGGCGGGATGATCGTGTTCGACGAGACCGCCTGCATGGTGAAGAGCATCTCCGTGATCATCGACTTCTACGCCCACGAGTCCTGCGGGCAGTGCACCCCGTGCCGGGAAGGCTCGGGCTGGGCCAAGCGCGTGCTGCACCGCATCCTGGACGGCAAAGGCGAGATGAACGACGTGAACCTGCTCCTGGACATCGCGACGAACATCGAGGGCCGGACCATCTGCCCGATGGGCGAGGCCCAGGCCTGGCCGCTGAAGTCCTTTGTCTCCAAATTCCGGGAGGAGTTCGAGCAGCACATCAGGGACGGAGGTCGGTGCTCCTTGCCCAAAGGGTAGGGAGGTTAAACAGTTCATTGGTCACCACAGGAATGCCCATTAAAAGCGAAATAAGGCCTATCCAAAACCCTCAGAGGATGGAGGCAGGGGAGAACCTCTACCTGCCCCACAATGCGTCCCTCTCCCTAAAAGCTACCCTACCCCAAAGGGGTAGGGTAGGAGCCGAAAACTGGCCCGACCAAGCCAGGAGCAAGCCGGGAACAAGCCAGGAGCAACCCAGGTTCAAGCCAGGTACAACCCAGGTTGCACCCGCCCCTCTGTACCACCCCCATAGCCCCTCCCAAGAGCCTTTAGACCACCCTCTTTAGGTAACGAAGAAACTGAGTAGCCCATTCGGTAGAAAAAACGAGCGATAATGATAGGTTATTAGAATGCCCCATGACCTGACCGTCCTCGCCATCACGGCGGCGTCCCTGGGGTTCTTCCCCAGACAAGCTTGATCACGATAATTACGAAGGAAAAGGAATGAAGTCAAATAACATCCCCAAATTGCGGATCGGCAATTTAGAGGCGCGAATCCCGATCATCCAGGGCGGGATGAGCGTCGGCGTTTCCCTATCGAGGTTAGCCTCTGCCGTCGCCAACGAAGGGGGCATCGGGGTCATCGGCGGCACCGGGATCGGCATGCTCGAACCCGACTTCGCCAAAAATTTCAGAGAAGCTAACAAGCGGGCCTTGAGCCAAGAAATACGCAAGGCCAAGGAAGCGACCGCCGGGCCCATCGGAATCAATATCCTGGTCGCCCTTACGGATTATGAGGAATTGTTACTGGTTGCGATCGAGGAGAGGGTAGACTTGGTTTTTCTGGGCGCCGGGCTACCCCTGATGAGCCCGAAAACAACGGTCGTGGACAGGCTAAAGGCGGGCCCGACCAAGGCCGTTTCGATCGTATCCTCGGCCCGGGCGGCGAAGATCATTTTCACCCACTGGGCCAAGCGGTATCAACACGTCCCGGATGCGGTGGTGGTCGAGGGGCCATTGGCCGGAGGGCACCTGGGCTTCAAGAAAGAGCAGATTGAGGACCCGGAGTACGCCCTGGAAAAGCTGGTTCCCGAAGTCATCGCGGTGATCAAACCCTTTGAGGAGCCATTCGGGAAAAGCATCCCGGTCATCGCCGCCGGAGGGATATACACCGGAGCGGACATTTATAAATTCATGCAGCTGGGGGCGAGCGGGGTGCTGATGGCGACCCGATTTGCTGCAACGGATGAGTGTGATGCGTCCCCACAATTTAAAGAGGCCTATGTGAAATGCAGAAAAGAAGACATCGTGATCATCGACAGCCCGGTGGGCCTGCCGGGACGGGCGATCCGAAACAAGTATTTGGACGAGGTGTCGGCGGGAATCAAAAAACCCATCAAATGTCCCTGGCGGTGCCTGAAGACCTGCGATTTCACCAAAGCGCCCTACTGCATAGCGCTGGCATTAACCAATGCCAAAAGGGGGGATCTTGTCGAAGGCTTTGCGTTTGTCGGAGCCAATGCGTACCGCGTGGATAAAATCGTCTCGGTAAAAGAACTCATCGGGAGCCTGCTGGAAGAATATGAGGAAGCGAGATCCCAATCCATTCATTGAAGCTCAGAGGCTTTAGATGACTCATGACCTGACCATCCTCGCCATCACGGCGGTATCCGTGGGCTTCTTCCATACCCTTTTCGGGCCGGACCACTACCTGCCGTTCATTATGATGGCCCGGGCCAGGAGATGGACGCTCCCCAAGACCGGGTGGATCACGTTCCTGTGCGGGCTGGGGCACATCGGAAGCTCGGTGGTCCTGGGCCTCGTGGGCATAGTGCTGGGGATCGCGGTTCACCATCTCGTAGCCATCGAGTCCTTCCGAGGGAACATCGCGGCCTGGCTCCTGATCGCATTTGGCATGGTGTACTTCGTCTGGGGTCTGCGGAGGGCGATAAGGAACAAGCCCCACGAGCATATGCACCTCCACGAAGACGCCTCCGAGCACAATCATAGCCACGTGCACACCCACGAGCACGTCCACGTCCACGAAGCCACGAACGCTCCGAACATCACGCCCTGGGTGTTGTTCACCATCTTCGTGTTCGGGCCCTGCGAGCCCCTGATCCCGCTGGTGGTGTACCCCGCGGCCCGGAGCAACTGGGTTGGCATGGTCCTGGTCACCGGGGCCTTCGGGGCCGTGACCATCCTGACCATGCTGAGCCTCGTGCTCCTCTCAACTTTCGGGATCAGCTTCCTGCCCCTGGGGAAAGTGGAGCGCTACACCCACGCCATCGCCGGAGCGGCGATCACCCTGTGCGGGGCGGCGATCGTGTTTCTGGGATTATGACTACCCATCGTAAAGAACGATAGGAGGAAACTTGCATCACGAGATAGCGACCTGGTTCCTGGTGCTGTCCTTGTTTGTCCCGAGGATCACCCTCTTAATCGCTTACCTGACCCACGGGATCCCCCCGAACAACATCCCGTTCATCGGGGACCTCCTCCTGGCCGCGTTTCTGCCCCGGGCCCTAATAGTCATCTACATCTACGAGAACATGGGCGCCGGGTCCTGGTTCTGGGTGCACCTCGTGGTAGCGATCGCCGTGTACGTCTTCGGCTGCGGCACGGCCTCCCGGAGACGAAAGAAGTAGCCCGAAAGGAGCAGAAGATGCCTTTGGAGTTATGCCCGAAATGCGGAACATCGAGAAACATGAACGTTACTACGGCCCGCAGGGAAGTCGTTGATTTCCACGGAAACACGAAGACCGTTTTGACGGAAGCCTACCATTGCGAATCCTGTCATTCGTTCGTGAGGAGCAGGGATATCGAGGAATCCAAAGGCAATCACGGCCATGATCCTACTTGAGGGGAATCCATCATGCCCAAAGTAACCATCAACGAGAAACCGATCGAGGTCCCGGCCGGGACGACCATCCTTCAGGCGGCCGAGAGGCTGGGCTTCACCATCCCGCACTACTGCTATCATCCCCACCTCTCCATTGCGGGAAACTGCCGGATGTGCCTGGTTGAGGTGGAGAAGGCGCCCAAGCTCCAGATCGCCTGCCAGACCCAGGTCGCGGAGGGGATGGTCGTGCGCACCCAGTCCGAGAAGGCCAGGCAGGCCGTGCGGGCGACCCTGGAGATGGAGCTTATCAACCATCCCATAGACTGTCCGGTGTGCGACCAGGCCGGGGAGTGCGGCTTGCAGGATTACTACATGAAATACGGCCTGCATGCAAGCCGGGTGAGGCTCTCGGACAAGGTCCGCAAGCGCAAGGTCATCGACCTCGGGCCCCTGGTTGTCCTGGACACGGAGCGCTGCATCCTGTGCTCACGCTGCGTGCGGTTCACGGGCGAGGTGACCAAGACCCACGAATTCCAGTTCTTCAAGCGGGGAGACCACACCGAAATCGGGACCCTGGACGACCAGCCCTTGAGGAACGCCTATTCCGGTAACGTGGTGGACCTCTGCCCGGTGGGGGCGCTAACCTCCAAGGACTTCCGGTTCAAGATACGGGTCTGGTTTCTGAAGACCACTCCCTCGGTCTGCCCGTTGTGCGCTACGGGTTGTAACGTCTGGATCGATCATCACGAGAGGGAGTATGCCACGAGCGACGTGACCCATTCCGTGGGCAAGGCTAAGGGAATGCCGGACGTGTACATTCCCGGGGGAGGGGTCTACCGGCTTCGTCCTCGGAGGAACGACGAGCTGAACAAATCTTGGATCTGCGACGAAGGACGGACGGGATACAAAACCCTCGGAGCCGAGAACAGGCTGGTTGAAGCCTTAGTCAAAAAGAACGGAAAACTCACCTGGTCGGATTACGGAGAAGCGTTAGATCTGCTGCATCAGAAATTCACGGAGATTAAGGCCAAGTATGGGGTCGAGGCCATCGGGGGCATCGCCTCGCCCCAGGCAACCAATGAAGAGGTCTATTTATTCATCAAATATTTCAAGGAAGTCATCGGCACGAGCTTGGTGGATTTGCGGGCCGGGGAAGCCTGGAAGCAGATCGAGGCCAGGGAGGATGAGATTTTGAGGCGGCTGGATAAGAACTCCAATAGCCGGGGGGCGTTCCTCATCCTAAATGCGATAATGAAGCGGAGCGGGAAAGGGTCGGAGGAAATCATCGAGGCCGCGAGAAATGGCAAGGTCAAGGCCCTGGTCTTTCAATCTCACGACTGGCTGACCCGCTATCCAGATCAGGCCAAGCTCAAGGAAGCCCTGTCCAAGGTGGAGTTCAGTGCGGCCTTCGCCACCCACCGAATACCAGAATTAGACCTGGTGCATCTCATCCTGCCCCAGGCCAGCTACGTAGAAAAGGATGGCAGCTTCGCGAACTACGAGGGAAGGGTACAGAGAATTCACAAGGCCTTTCCGGCCAAAGGGGATGCCAGAGCGGGGTGGCAGATTATGGCTGCGCTGTTCAAGAAGGCAGGAAGGGATCTGAACCTCAACTCGGCATCCGATTGCTTCAAGATGCTGGTCGGCGAGGTTCCGGCGTTTAAGGGACTGACCCTGGCCGGACTGCCCGGAACAGGCGCCGTGGTCCCGATCAAGTAAAAGAGGAAACGATGTCTGATAAATACCCGGTGGATTACAAGGTCAAACTGGTCCCGGAGGCCAAGGTCCACAGCACTGCCATCCTAGTAGGTCTCTCGGTTACGATGAAGGAGTGCGTCAAGACGATGTTTCTGGGCGACGCCCCCACGGTGCAGTACCCCGAGCAGCATCGCAAGTACTCAGAGCGCTTCCGGGGGGTGCACATCCTGACCCAGCGTGAGGACGGCAGCGTGAAGTGCGTGGCCTGTATGCTCTGTGCCACGGCCTGCCCGGCGCACTGCATCCACATCGAGGCCGGGGAGCTGCCCGACAAGCGGATCGAGAAACACCCCGAGATCTTCGAGATCGAGCTCCTGCGCTGCGTGATGTGCGGGCTGTGCGTGGATGCCTGCCCGGAGGAGGCCTTGATCATGAGCGCGGACGACGAGATGTCGGCCTACGAACGGGCGGACACCGTGGTCGCCAAGGTGGACCTGATGCAGCGACTCCGCATCAAGGGAAAGGCCCTGGGCTACCGTCCCCGTTACGGGGACTCGGAGAAGAAGACTGAGGACAAGGTCCTGGCCTCGGGCGGGACAAGGGACGCCGGGAAGCACGGGGAGGGCGGGTAAAGGGAAAAGGGTATAGAGTTCATGTCGTGATGCGAAATAGGACCGTCCTTTTCCTTCTCATTCTTCTCGCCGGCCAGGGATACGGCGAGAGTTTTTCCTATAAGGGAGTAAAGCGGGAGTTCTTTCCCTATATCCCCAAAGCCTATGTCAAGGGCAGAGCTGCATCGTTGGTCCTCATCCTGCACGGGGGGAGCGGAGGGGCGAGATACATGGTCTCCTTCACCGGCCTCGGCCCCTATGCGGAACGGGATACCGCGATCCTGGTCGCGCCCTCAGCCTTCCGCAGACGCTGGAACGACGGACGGTTCAGCGTGAAGAACCCCAAGACAGGAGAGGAGGACGATGTAGGCTTCCTCTCGGCATTGATCGAATCTCTGTGCGCGAAATACACGATCGACCGCAAGCGCATCTTCGTCACCGGAGCCTCCAACGGCGGGATGATGTGTTTCCGCCTGGCCTGCGAACTATCGGACAAGATAGCAGCCGTTGGTCCGGTCATCGCCAGCATGCCGGAAAACCTTGAATCCTCCTGCAAGCCGGGGAAGCCAGTTTCGCTCCTGATGATGAACGGCACGACGGACCCGCTCGTTCCGTACGAAGGGGGCGAGGTACACTTTGGAAGGAGAAAGCTCGGCAGCGTCCTCTCCACCCGTGCATCCGTGAAGTTCTGGGTGAACCGGGACCAGTGCCGTAAGGACGGCGCCCGAGCCTCCCTGCCGGACACAGATTCCAAAGACGGGACGACCACTGAGAAGGTCGTTTACTCCGGAGGCCAGGAGGGCACGGAAGTCGTGCTCTACACTGTCCGGGGCGGAGGGCACACCTGGCCGGGAGGAATCCAATACGCCCCGGAGCTCCTGATCGGCAAGACCGCCAGGGACTTCAACGCCAGCGAGGTGATCTGGGAATTCTTCAAAAGCCATCCCAGGCCGTAAGCCTAGCCGACAAGTAATAACATATTCTGATCCTGGCAGATCGCGATTAAACCATAAGGGCCGCCCGAAAGGGCGGCCCTTGGGAATTAGTAGAGGTTAAAAGCGGACGTATTCCTTCCAGCCGATGTCCTTGCGGAAGTGGACCCCTTCGAAATGGACCTTGCGCAAAGCGCGGTAGGTCCTGTCCAGGGCCTTGGTGAAGGTCTCGTCCTGGGCAGTCACGCCGAGGACCCGTCCCCCGGCAGTGACCAGTTTGCCTTCCTTCTCGGCGGTTCCGGCTTGGAATACGACCGCCCCTTCCTCCTCGGCTGCCTCGATCCCGGTAATCTCAAAGCCCTTCTCGTAGGCTCCAGGGTAGCCCTTGGAGGCCAGGACCACGCAGACCGAGGCCCCCGGCTTCCATCTCAGCGCGACCTTGTCCAATCGGCCCTCGCAGGTTGCAAACATCAGCTCCACAAGGTCGCTTTCCAGGAGCGCCATCTGGGGCTGGGTTTCGGGGTCCCCGAACCGACAGTTGTATTCGATGATCTTCGGCCCTTCCTTGGTCATCATCAGCCCGGCGTAGAGGATGCCGCGGTAGCTGATGCCCTCCTCCTTCAACCCCTCCAGGGTGGGCCTGAATATCTTATCCACGATGGATCGGGCGTCCTCTGCGGTCACAGCGCCCGTGGGGGCGTAGGCTCCCATGCCACCGGTGTTCGGGCCCTGGTCGTTGTCGAAAACCGGCTTGTGGTCCTGGGCGGGAAGGAGGGGAAGCACATGCTCGCCATCCACGAAAGCCAGGACCGAGGCCTCCTCGCCCTGGAGGAACTCCTCGATGACCACGACCTTTCCGGCCGGGCCCAGAGTTTCGTCCTTCATCATCATCTCCACCGCGGCCCAGCCCTCCTGCTCGGTGCGGGCCACGACGGCCCCCTTGCCCGCAGCCAGACCGTCGGCTTTGACCACCACGGGAAGGCCGTGCTGCTGGATGAAGAGCATGGCCCGCTCCCAATCCGAGAAGATGGCCCCGTTGGAGGCCGGAACGCCCTTTTTCTCCAGGAGCCGCTTGGTGAAGGCCTTGCTGGACTCAATCCTGGCCGCGGACATGCTGGGACCGAAGATCTTCAGCCCAGCCCTCTCGAACTCGTCCACGATGCCCAGGGCCAGAGGGTCCTCGGGGCCGACCACCGTGAGGTCGATTTTCTTCTCCCGGGCGAAGGCCAATAAACCCAGGATGTCGTTCGCCTTCAAGGGCACGCAGGTCCCCAGCTTGGCCATGCCCGGATTCCCCGGAGCGCAGTACAGCTCGCTCAAGAGAGGGCTCTGCTTGATTTTCCAGGCCATGGCGTGCTCCCGGCCCCCGCTTCCCACCAACAGGATTTTCATTGCTCCTTTTCTCTCTGCCCGATCCGCTCTTCCAGAACGTTTAACACCGCCTCCCGGTTCCCCCCGAACCTAAGGTACATCCCGCGGAAGTTCTCCAGCCGTGAGGGCTTAGCGAACGGGCTCACCAGGACGCCGTTCTTATCGGGATAGAAGCTTCGGAGCTCCTCCCACCGCTTCTTCATCGGGGTCAGGTAACGCTTCGTGGCGATGCCCTCCTCATCCAGGCGGTAGCGGGTGATTACGAAGTAGGGCGCCACGGCCCCGGAGAGGAGGACGACTGCCAAGCCCACCCAGATGGCCTCCCGATAGATGTACCCCACAGCGATCCAGATTGCGAATAACAATACGATGAGCCCTAGAGACAAGAGGGGCTTTTCCTTGGCCGGCCAGACAGACCATTCCAATTCGGGTGTCGGGTGTCGGGTGTCGGGTGTCGTTGAAACCTCAGGAGACAGCAAGGGCACTTTCCAGGTAATAGGCTGCCAAATCCTTATCGCTTTCTATCTTCGTCATTGCCTACACCCTACACCCGAATCCCTTGCCCAGTCTTTCTATTTCATCCCTTCGGACGTCTGTCCCAGAATAGGCTTAAGGAGGTTCGTGAACTCGGTGGGAATCACGAACTTGGTGGCCGGGCTCATGCCCAGGGCCTTCAGGGCCTCCAGGTACTGCAGGCTCATGGTCTTGGAGTCCACGGTCTTGGCGACCTCGTAGATCTTGGCCAGGGCCAGGGCGAAGCCCTCGGCCCTCAAATTGGCTGCCTGGCGGTCCCCTTCGGCCTTGAGGATATTGGACTGCTTGTCCCCTTCCGCGACGGTAATGGTGGCGGACTTCTTCCCGTCGGCCTCGGTGACCATGGCCCGGCGGGTCCGCTCCGCAGCCATCTGCTTGTTCATCGCATCCTGGACCTCGCGCGGCGGAACGATCTCGCGGATCTCGACCGAGGTGACCTTCACCCCCCAGCGCTCGGTGACCTCGTCCAGCTTGGTCCTGAGGACGAGGTTGATCTGCTCGCGCTTGGCCAGGACATCGTCCAGGGGAATGTCGCCCACGATGGCGCGCAGGGTGGTGGTGGCGATTCCCTGGGAGGCCCCGGCGAAATCTTTGACCTGGACTACCGAGGCCTCTGGAACCACGACCTTCCAGTAGATCAGGAAGTCGATCGAGATGGGGGCGTTATCCTTGGTGATGCAGGTCTGGTGGGGGATCTCCAGGTAGGATTCTCGCAGGTCCACCCAGACCGGGACGTCCACGATCGGGATCAGGAACACGAGCCCCGGGCCCTTGGGCCCGATGCACCGGCCGAGGCGGAAGACCACTATCCGCTGGTACTCCTTGACGATCTTGATCATCGAGAAGATCAAGATCAGGCCGACGAAAATGATGAACAGCACAAGGCAGAACCCCGTGGTCAGAATGCCTCCCATCGTTACCTCCTTGTCATGGTTATCAGATTGTGATTAAGTATACCCCGGAAGGAGGAAAAAACGCAAGGGGCTGTAGTTGGTTTGGCGAGCCATCCGCAGGCTGCGCCGGTGTCAGACCCCGGAGGGAAGCGCTCCGAACATAGAGCATGGGAGGTTTGCATGGGGCTTCCTAAGGGTTTCCGAGATGTTTACTCCTACCCCTTAAAACCGGCCTGAGGCGATCTTCTCACGTAGGGAGAAAATAGGTTAGACGGTTCGACCCGATAGATCCCCGAAAAATCGGGAGCAGGCGGGATCTATAGATCCCGCCCCCTTGCAATTAAATAGGGCTTGCAAAAGAATGGCAAGATGTTGTAAAATCAAAGGTTGATTTTACACCAGAATAAGGCCACGGAGGAAGACCATGGATTACATCAAGTATTATGAGCTTTCGGAACAGCCCTTTTCGAACGCGCCGGACAGCCGGTTCTTCTTCGAGAACCCGCCGCACCACAAGGCCTTGGTCAAGCTGACCCACGCCGCGGAGAAGATGACCGGGCTGGGGGTCGTCTTAGGAGACATCGGAACCGGAAAGACCATGATCTCACGCCGGCTCCTGGAAACCCTGCCAGAGGACCAGTACGAGGTCGGCTTGATGGTCATCATCCATTCCGAGGTCACCCCGATGTGGCTTCTGACCAAGATCGCCCAGCTCGTGGGCGTAGAGGAAATCCCGGAGGGCAAGGCCGAGATCATCTCGGCGCTGTTCCGTAGGCTGATGGAGCTCCACGAACAAGGCAAGAAGGCGATCATCATCATCGACGAGGCCCAGATGCTCAAAAGCCAGGAGGTCATGGAGGAGATGCGCGGGCTCCTAAACATGGAGGCCTCCGGAACCCTGATGATTACGTTCCTGATGTTCGGACTGCCGGACCTGGACGAAAAATTAGCGCTGGATCCGCCGCTCTCGGAACGGGTGGCCATGAAGCACCGTCTGGCCTCCTTCGATGCCGAGGCGACCTCCAACTATGTGAAATACCGCTTGGAGATCGTGGGCCGGCACGACGAGCTGTTCACGCCCGAGGCCCTGGACCTGATGTACCAGTATTCCAAGGGGAAACCCAGAGCGGTCAATACGATTTGCGACAACGCCCTCTTGGAAGGGTGCCTGGCTGAGAAGAAGACGATCGACGAGACCATCATCGAGAGCGTGGCCCAGGACCTGGGGCTCTCGGTTTAGAAAGAGATGGACTCCCAGGAGCTCATCAAGCCCCTTCTGGTTCCAAACGACACTAAGCTCGTGCTTCTGGTGATGGACGGGCTGGGGGGGATCCCGGACCCGGTCCTGCGTAAGACTGAACTCGAGACGGCGGACACGCCGAACCTGGACGGAGTGGCCTCCCGGGGGATCTGCGGGTTAGCGGATATTGTGGCTCCCGGGATCACCCCGGGGAGCGGGCCAGGACACCTGGCCCTTTTTGGTTATGACCCCTTGAAATACGAGATCGGCCGGGGCGTGCTGGAGGCCCTGGGGATGGACCTCGCGCTCACGCCGGACGACGTGGCCGTGCGCGGGAACTACGCCACGATGGACGCCCAGGGAATCATCACGGACCGCAGGGCCGGGCGGATCGCGACCGAGAGGAACGTGCAGCTCTGCAAGCTCCTGCAGTCCAAAATCCAGGTGATCAGCGGGGTGCAGGTGTTGATCACCCCGGGGAAGGAACACCGCTTCGTGGTCCTGCTCCGAGGAAAAGGGCTCTCCGGGGACATCAACGATACGGACCCGCAAAAGGAGGGCTTACCGCTCAAGCCTCCTCAGGGGACGACTCCCGAAGCCAAGCGCACTGCGGAGATCGTGAGCGAGTTCATCCGACAGGCCACCGAGGTATTGAGATCCCAGCATCCGGCGAACTCGGTTTTGCTCAGAGGGTTCGCCAAACACCCCGACATCCCCAGCATGAAGGAGGCCTACGGTCTCAAGGCCTGCGCCATCGCGACCTATCCGATGTACCGGGGCCTGGCGCGGCTGGTGGGAATGGAGATTCTGCGCACCGGCGAAACGGTCGAGGAGGAGTTTAATACCCTGGCAGATAACTTCCCGAAATTCGACTTCTTTTTCCTGCACGTAAAAAAGACCGACAGCTATGGAGAGGACGGCAATTTTCAAAAGAAAGTAGAGGTTATCCTGGAGGTGGATACCCAGGTCCCGCGGCTCCTGGCCTTGAATCCGGATGTCTTAGCCGTTACCGGGGACCACTCCACGCCGGCCGTGCTCAAGTCCCATTCCTGGCATCCGGTGCCTTACCTCCTCTGGGCCAAGACGTGCATTCCGGACGACGTCGACGAGTTCTCGGAGCGCTCCTGCGCCAAAGGGATGCTGGGCCGGTTCCCGGCCGTAGAGGGGATGCGGCTGATGCTGGCCCATGCCCTGAGGCTGGCGAAGTTCGGGGCGTAAAGGGACAGGGGCAAGGGGAGAGGGTGTAGGATTTAGGGAAATCCAAAATCCAAAATTCAAAATCAAAAAATTAAGAATTATTGGGGTCATCCCGGCACGCTATAAGTCCAGCCGGTTTCCGGGCAAGCCCCTGGCTTTGATCTGCGGGAAGCCCATGATCCAGTGGGTCTACGAACAAGCCAAGAGGGCGAGGCTCCTAGACGATGTGATTGTGGCTACGGATGATGCCCGGATTCAGAAGGCCGTCAGGAATTTCGGGGGAAAGGCCGTAATGACCTCGGCCAGACATTCGAGCGGGACGGACCGGGTGGCTGAGGTGGCCCGGAAGACAAAAGCCATGGTCGTCGTAAACATTCAAGGGGACGAGCCTCTGGTCGAACCCCGAGCGATCGATGAAGCGGTTAGGACTCTCACCGAAGATCAGGCCTGCGATATCAGCACCCTGGCAGCAACAGGAGAGGCAAAAGCTCTTTTCAATCCGGATGTGGTGAAGGTCGTGTGCGACCGCAGAGGCTATGCGTTGTATTTCTCAAGGGCAGCCATCCCTTATCCGATTTCGGAATGCGGAATGCGGATCGCGGATCTCTCCAATATGAAATGCCTTCGGCACATCGGCCTCTATGTCTACCGCCGGGAGACCCTGCAAAGATTGGCTGAGGCAGATTCGAGCAGTCTTGAAAAAATAGAAAAGTTGGAACAATTGAAAGCCTTAGAGAACGGATGGAAGATCAAAGTGGTCAAAATAAAATCCGGTTGGCCCAGCGTGGATCGTCCTGAGGATGTAAACGAAGTGGAACGGCGGATGAAAGGAAGGAGTCATGCCCGAGGGTAGCGCCAAGAAGCCGACCAAGTTCATCTTCGTGACCGGCGGGGTGGTCTCCTCCCTGGGCAAGGGCATCGCTTCGGCTTCGCTCGGACGGTTGCTCGAATCCCGCGGCCTTACGGTCTCGCTCCAGAAATTCGATCCCTACCTGAACGTGGATCCCGGGACCATGAGTCCCTTCCAGCACGGCGAGGTGTACGTCCTGGACGACGGGTCCGAAACCGACCTGGACCTGGGCTATTATGAACGCTTCACCCACTCGGAGCTGGACAAGGATTCGAGCATCACAACCGGCAAGGTGTACAGCACCGTCATTGCCAAGGAACGCAAAGGGGTCTATCTGGGAAAAACGGTCCAGGTGATCCCGCACATCACGGACGAGATCAAGTCCCGGATCGCCAAGGGCGCTCGGGGGGGCAAGGTGGACGTCGTGATCACCGAGATCGGAGGCACGGTGGGCGACATCGAGAGTCTGCCGTTCCTAGAGGCCATCCGCCAGTTCAAAGCGGACGTGGGCAAGCATAACGTGCTCTACATTCACCTCACGCTCGTGCCCACGATCCGGGTCTCTGGGGAAATGAAGACCAAACCCTCCCAGCACAGCGTGCATGAGCTGATGGAAGTGGGGATCCAGCCCGACGTCTTGGTATGCCGCACGGAGCGCCCCCTGACCCAGTCCGCGCGCGAAAAGCTGGCCCTGTTCTGCAACGTCTCCCCTCGGGCGATCATCCAGGCCCTGGATGTGACGACCACGATCTACGAGGTTCCGCTGGACCTCAAGCGCGAAGGCTTGGATGACCTCGCGGTCGAAACCCTCGGACTGGAGACTTCTCCCGCGGATCTCAGGGAATGGGAGCAGATGGTCGAAGTGATCCGTCATCCTAGGGAAGAGGTCGAGATCGCTGTCGTGGGCAAGTACCTGGACCTCTCGGACTCCTATCGCTCGATCTACGATTCCCTGATCCACGGCGGAATTGCGAACCAGGCCAAGGTCACGATCCGCAAGGTAGACTCGGAGCGAGTCGAGAGAGAGGGCGCGGCGAGCGTCCTGGCCGGGGTCCATGGCATCCTGACGCCGGGGGGATTCGGTCACCGCGGCATCCAGGGCAAGATCGAAGCCGTGCAATACGCCCGGGAGAGGCGTATCCCCTATTTCGGGATCTGTCTGGGGATGCAATGCGCGGTGATCGAGTTTGCCCGCAACGTTTGCGGCCTGGACAAAGCCAACAGCACGGAGTTCGATTCCAGCACCCCTCATCCGGTGATCGACATCATGCCGGAGCAGATCGGGGTGGACCTGGGCGGGACGATGCGTCTGGGTGCTTATCCCTGCCAGCTGGCTCCGGGGTCCAAGGCCAGCCAGGCCTACGAGGCTGACCTGGTCTCGGAGCGCCACCGCCATCGCTACGAATTCAATAATTTCTTTCGGGAAAGGATGGAAGCCAAAGGGCTCCACATCAGCGGGGTCTGGCCCCAGGGTAACCTGGCCGAAATCATCGAGCTTCCGGATCACCCCTGGTTCGTAGGCGTACAGTTCCATCCCGAATTTAAATCCCGCCCCACGAAAGCCCATCCCCTGTTCCGGGAGTTTGTCCGAGCTTCCTTAGCCCTGAAAAAAGACCAGGTTCAAAGCCCGGCGGAACTGGCCCGAGCATGAAAGCCGTCCCCCTCGGAACATTCAGGATCGGGCAAGGCCAGCCGCTCCTCCTTTTCGCCGGTCCCTGCGTGGTCGAGGGCGAACGGATGGCGCTGGCGACCTGCGAGGAGATCCTGAGGATCGCCGAGAAAAGAGGGATTCCTTTCGTCTTCAAGGCCTCCTATGCCAAAGCCAACCGTCTCTCTCATCGCTCCTACGCCGGTCCAGGGCTCAAAAAAGGGCTGGCCGTTCTCCAGAAGGCAAAGCAACGATTCGGAGTTCCGGTGCTGACGGATGTACACTGTGTAGAAGAAATTAGAGCGGTCGCCGAGGTCGCAGATGTGATCCAAATCCCGGCTTTCCTGTCCCGGCAAACCGCTTTAGTTCAGGCCGCAGCCAAGACGAAGCGCGTCATTAATATCAAGAAAGGCCAGTTCCTCGCTCCGGAGGACATGAGGTATATCGCCCAAAAATGTGAGGCCGTGGGGAACAAAGCAGTTCTCCTGACCGAGCGAGGGACGTCCTTCGGGTATCATGATTTAGTGGTAGATATGAGAAGCCTGTGCACGCTGCGGGAACTGGGCTATCCAGTGGTGTTCGATGCCACGCACAGCCTCCAGAAGCCCGGCGGGGCTCAGGGGGCTTCGGGCGGCGCACGCAACTTTCTCTTTCCCCTGACCCGGGCGGCTGTGGCCTGCGGAGTGGACGGCTTATTCGTGGAGGTGCACCCCGATCCGGACCGAGCCCTCTCGGACAGTGCGACCCAGATGCCGCTGAAAGACCTGGGGCGGCTTCTCGAGGAGGTCCTAGCGGTGCAGGAAGCGGTGATAACGTGTAAAGGGGTGAGTCATGCCTGAGGTGATCAAAGGAATTAAGCTCATCGCGATGGACGTGGACGGGGTTCTGACCGACGGCCTCATCTACTATGGTTTCTTGGCCGGAGGGGAGACGGAGCTGCGCGGTTTTCACGTTCACGATGGCCAGGGGATCGCCCTAGCCAAGCGGGCCAATCTCCTCGTGGCGGTGATCACGGCCAAGGAGGCCAAGTCCGTAGAACGCCGCACAAAAGATCTGGGCATCATCGAGGTGCTGCAGGGTCGACGCAAAAAATGGCAGGCGATGAAGGATCTCTTAGAAAGGTATCGCCTGCGTCCAGAGGAGGCCTGCTACATCGGAGACGACATCGCGGACCTGCCGGTGATGAGGCGGGTGGGCTTTCCTGTGGCTGTGGGTAATGCGGTGGCAGAAGTCAAGGCTGGGGCCAAGCTTGTAACCCAGCGGCGAGGCGGCCAGGGCGCGGTGCGCGAGGTGGTCGAGTTCATCCTGAAACGCCAGGGCAAATGGAACGATGTGTTGCTCTCCTGCTATGCGGAGTTGGAAGCCGAAGAGCCATAACTGCATCGTTCGTTCGACTTCGATAGCCATTTAAAAGTCTATATCCTAAAACCCGAAATACAAAATACATCCAAAACTCAAAGCCCAAATGTTCAAAACGTTTGGTGCTTTTGAATTTTTGCGATCTGAATTCTTTCGGATTTAGAGTTTTCCTGTGGGAAGGCGTGAAAGGATGAGAAGAGGACGACCCATTGTAAAGGAAGGTCGGCGGGTCATTCAGGGAGAAGCGGAAGCCATCGCCGCCTTGTCGGCCCGGATCGGAACCGCTTTCGAGCGAGCCGTCCAGACCATCCTCGCCTCCCCGGGCCGGATCATTGTGGCCGGGATGGGGAAGTCGGGGATCATCGGCCAGAAGATCGCAGCAACCCTGACCTCCACTGGAAGCCCGGCCTTCTTTCTGCATCCCGTCGAGGCCTTGCATGGGGACCTCGGGATCGTAGATGGAGACGATATCGTCCTGCTCCTCTCCAAGAGCGGGGAGACGGAAGAAATCTCTCTTCTCCTGGCGGCCTTTAAACGTCTGGGCCTCCCGATCATCGGCATCCTCGGTGCTCCGGACTCCGCCCTTGGCAAGGCCTGCGACATAGTCTTGGACGCCAGCGTTCAAGAAGAGGCCTGCCCCCATGATTTGACTCCGACCACCAGCACGACCGCGGCATTGGCGATGGGAGATGCCCTGGCCCTGACTCTGCTAAAGGAGCGTGGGTTCTCCGTCAAGGACTTCGCTCTGCTTCATCCGGCAGGGAACCTGGGAAAGCGCCTGACCCTGAAGGTCAAGGACCTTATGATGACAGGCGACGCCATTCCCATCACGCCACAGACGGCCACCATGAAGGAGGCCGTCCTGGAGATGACTGCCAAACGGGGAATCACCTCCATCGTGGATGGGAAAAGGAGGCTTGTGGGCGTAATCACCGATGGGGACCTGAGGCGCCTGGTGGAGAAACGCGGGGAAGTCTTTTCAATACCGGTCGAAGAGGTGATGAACAAAAATCCCAAGACCATTAGGTCGGAGGAGCTAGCCGCTCAAGCCGCGCGCCTCTTGGAGAGGCACCGCATCACAGCCCTCATCGTAGTAACCCCCCGTCGGCGACCCATCGGCATAATCCACCTCCATGACATCATGCAGGCCGGTGTGGTTTAAATTTCTCTGGCCCGGGGCCGCTCGAAAAGAGGAGCGGCTTTTTTATTTTCCCGCTCCCGAGTACTGTCCGATGACGCTTGACAAAAACAAGATTTCGCCGTATCATTAAAAGGATGGACGAGGACAAGAAAACAATGGAGTCTCACCACCAGGCCTGCTGGGAACTGGCAGCCTGCGGCAAGCCGGAATGTCCGCTGTACGGCCAGAAGGCCCAAGCCTGTTGGGCACAAACCGCAGCCGGGATCTGCACGGGGGACCTTTCCATCGGAGAGAGGCTCAAAAAATTTTGCCTGAAGTGCGATTTCTTCCGGTTCCAGTTGAACCGGGCCATGGGCAGGAGACAAGCCGACCACGATATCCACTCCACGTTTGAGGTGATGTTGGACCAACTTGCGGCCTCGGAGCAGGAGCTTTCCCAGAAAGTGAAGGAGCTCTCCATCCTGAGGGAGGTGGGGCGGCTGCTTCAGGGCCAGCATGACCAGGAGCGGGTGTTTCACATCATCCTGTCTGGGGTGACTGCGGGCCAGACCTTGGGCCTGAACCGAGCCTTCCTGCTCTTGATGGACGAGGAGGGGAAGTTTCTGGAGGGCAAGATGGGCGTTGGTCCGGCCAGCGGGGAGGAGGCAGCTGAAATCTGGAGCCGGATCGCCTCCGAAGGGCTGACCTTCGAACAGATCGCCATGGCCGAGCCGGCTGGCAATCCTAAACTTCTGGGACTTGCTCAAGGCCTCAAGATCCCGGTCACCTCTGAGGCCCCAGCGGTCTACCAGTCGGTTCAGGAGAGGCGCGCGCTGAGTTGGCCAAGGAGTGGGGGAGGATGTTTACTCTGTGAAAAATTGGGAGTGGATGAGATCGCTGTCGCGTCCTTGGTATCCGAGGATCGGGTCTTGGGCGTGATCCTCGCAGATAACGTCATCACCCGCCAGCCCATCCGAGAGGAGAACCTGGCGATGATGGAGATCCTGGCTGAGGAGGTGGGCTCGGCTGTGGAGCGAGCCAAGCTGCACCAGATTCTGGAGCGAAAGGTTCAGGAACTGGAACAGGCCCAGCAGGTCCTTCAGGAGAGCCAGACCATCCTCCTCCGTACCGAGAGGCTAGCCGCGATGGGTGAAGTGGCGGCCACTATGGCACACGAAATTCGCAACCCCTTGGTTTCCATCGGAGGGTTTGCCCGTTCGATGCTCCTGAAGAAATCCGAGGAAGACCCAGACAAGCCCTACCTCGGGATCATCGTGGAAGAGGTCGAGCGCTTGGAGAATATTGTGAAAGGAGTCCTGAACTACGTCCTCAAGCCTGAGCCCAAGCTGGCGCTCCGGGATGTGACCAAGGAGATGGGGGAAGCCCTGGTTTTGATGGGTGAGGCTTGCGACCGAAGCCACATCCGGGTAGTGACAGATCTGGCCCCCGATCTGCCGGCGGTGGAACTGGACAGCCAGCAGTTCCGGCAGGTTCTCTTGAACATCCTCCAGAATGCGGTTCAGGCCATGCCCCAGGGCGGGACCCTGCACGTGAAAACCGGCATCGAAAACGGCAACCTGCGCGTTGCGATCGCGGATACCGGTATCGGAATTCCGGAAGGGGATATAGGGAAGATCTATCAGCCTTTCTTCACGACCAAGGAGGATGGTTTTGGGTTAGGCCTGCCGGTGGCGCTTCAGATCGTGAGAAACCATGGCGGAGACCTGAAGGTGGAAAGCCTAAAGGAGAAGGGCACGAGGGTGGTTATCACCCTGCCCCAGGAAAGGAGCAAGAGATGAAGAATATCTTGGTGGTGGACGACGAGAAACACATCCGGATGCTTTACGAAAAGGAACTCGGGGAGGAAGGCTACGAGGTCCAAGCCACCGGAGATCCGGATGAGGCCATGGCCTGCTGCGCCGGGGGAAACGTGGACTTGGTCATTTTGGACATCAAGCTTTCGGACAAGGACGGAGGGATGGAGCTTCTGCGACGCATCAAACAACACAACAAAGCCCTTCCCGTGATCCTGAACACAGCTTATCCGCATTACCAGTACGATTTCGCCTCCTGGGTGGCGGATGCCTACATTGTGAAATCCGGAAACCTTACGGAGCTGAAGGAGAAAGTCAAGGAAATCCTGCCGACTTGAACTTGTTCTTTTGAGGGTGCACTTATAATGGTATAATGCAATCTGTTCCCAGCGGGCACCTATCTTGGAGGAGGCTTTTCTTAGGGGCCGGAATACGCTTGGAGATCTTCATGTTCACCCTCGGGATTCTGTTCCTTGCCCTGTGGAAGGCCCCGCGGGTTGCGGGAGAGCTCCTGCTCCTGTACGAGATCATCCTAGCCGTCTTGCTTTTTCTTTACGCCCAAGAGGTCATGGCCAGAAGCTACGTTCAAACCTCCTTTCGGCTGATTCCTGGATTCTGGATCCAGCCCATCTTCGTGTTCGCCTGCCTGGTCCTCCTGAAGAGGGAGCCCAAGGACTGGGCGGTCCGGGACCTGGCCCTGGCCACGATGATTGTGGCCGTGGCGATCACCTGTTTCTTCACCCTGCTGGCCCTGCGGAACAACTGGTTCCTCCTGGGGAGGCGGAAGAAACCCAGGGGATCTCCCTGATTCATTGAAACCATTCCCCTGTTCTCAAAAGGAGTATCGCTCATGAAGACACACCGCCTTGTTCGCATGATCGGCGTTCTCCTGCTCCTGTTCGGCTGCGCGACCACCGGCCCCGGGGGCAAGAAGAGCGTAATCCTGATCTCCACCGCGGACGAGGTTGAGATCGGTAAGCAGATGGCCCAGGAGGTGGAATCTAAGGAGGCCGTCCTGGACGACCCCGTGGTTCAGGGCTTCATTTCTCAGGTAGGGAAAAAGGTCGCCCAGGCCTCGGACCGCAAGGACCTCGCCTGGCACTTCAAGGTTCTCCGCAACAAGGAGGTGAACGCCTTCGCCCTGCCGGGAGGCTATGTCTATGTCTACACCGGGCTCTTGAAGGGCATGGACAGCGAAGCCGAGCTGGCCGGGGCCCTGGGGCACGAGATCGGACACGTGGTGGCACGACACTCCGTGAAGAAGCTCCAGACGATGTACGGCCTGGATGTCCTGATGCAGATTGCCGGGGTGGAGAAGATGAGCAAGGCTGCCCAGGTGGCAATCCAGATGGGTTCGGTCCTGGTGCTTCAGGGCTACAGCCGGGCGGATGAGTTCGAGGCGGACTACGACGGGACGTATTACGAATACAAGGCCGGGTACAGCCCCGTCGGAATGCGGAATCTTTTAGCGACCCTGAAGAGCCTGGAAAAACAAGAGCCCGGGGCTTTGGAGAAGCTTCTGGCTACGCACCCACCGACCTCGGACCGCATCGCTCAAGTGGACTCATGCATCGCCAAGCTTCCGCCCAATGCCAAAAGCCTTCCGGTAGGCCAGAATAGCTTTCAGCCCATTCTTCAAAGACTCCTATGAGTTATTCACGAGTCATTCTTTTCATCCTCCTCTTCGTTTCAGTTCCGACAGTCCGTGCGGAAAAGACTCGGGTGGCCCTCCTGAGCCTGCGAACGAGTTCCCTTCCTCCCTTTTTCGTCGAACGCACGACGAACGCCCTGCGTAGGGACTTGTCCCGCTCAAAGGACATAGAGCTTCTCTCCGTCGAGGGCAAGGCTTCCAGAGTTCAAGTCGCCTTCCCGGGGGCCAAGGACGTTCCGGAAGCGGCCAAGCTGGGAGAAACCTGGGGGGCTCAGAAAGCGTTGTTCGGAACCCTGGACACCATGATCCAGAGCTATCTTTTGACCGTCCATGTGGTGGATGTGGCTACCTCCACGATCGATTTCTCTGAGATGGAGAGGCAGGAGCTTGCCAAAGACCCGGAAGAGATGGTTACCCCGCTCTCGTCTCGCATCCTGGATCGCCTTGTAAGGGCTCCAGAGTCCACGCAGCCTCTCCCTCCGGGACTGATCCTGCCTACGGGCCTTAACTTTCTTCGGACGAACCTCTGGGGCGACATGGAGGTTCTGAGCGCAAGGGACAGCTCGACCTTGGTCCTTATCCCGGCTGGGTCTTTCACCCAGGGCTGGAACAAGGGCCGGTCGAACGAAATGCCGGAGCGGATCGTAGCGTCGAAGGCTTACTTCATCGACAAATACCCGGTGACCAATGCCCAGTTTAAAAGGTTCTGTGACGCAACACACAGGGCCTATCCACCGGACCGCCCGGTCTTTCCAAATTATTTTCTGGAGCGGCCAACGCATCCCGTCGTAAACATTTCCTATGAGGACGCTCAGGCCTATGCAAAGTGGGCTGGAAAACGCTTGCCTACGGAGGCGGAGTGGGAGAGGGCAGCCCGGGGAAGCGACGGCAGGCTGTATCCCTGGGGAAGCGAGTGGGATCCGGAAAGGTGCAAGACTTACTGGTACGGCTTGGACGGGCCGACCGCAGTGGGGAGCTACCCTTCCGGAGCTTCGCCTTACGGGGTGATGGACATGGCCGGAAACGTGGAGCAGTGGTGCGCGGACTGGTATGCCGATGACACTTATGCTAAAGATCAGATCATAGACCCCCGGGGGCCGACCGAGGGGACAGAAAGGGTGACCAAAAACGCAGTGGATGGTGAGCCGCTGTGGGATTATCTGCGCTCCTCCTCGCGCTGGCATGCCAAGCCGGATCTGAAGAGCGCGACCCTGGGATTTCGTTGTGCCCGCGATTCCGACTAAGCAGAAGCCAAGGGTTCCAGTTGACAGCGAGCGGGAAGTTTGGTATCATTATTAAAATACAATGGCTTTCTGAATTAAGATGATTGATACGACGATCGAACATCTCGACAGGCATGTGGGCCAGGAGATCCGGCTACGGGGCTGGGTCTACAACGCCCGGTCCTCGGGTAAGATCCTCTTCCTCCTAGTGCGTGACGGGACCGGGATCGTGCAGTGTCCGGTGGTCAAAGGGGAGGTCCCGGAGGAGATGTTTGCTCAGGCGGAGAAACTGACACAGGAGTCCTCCCTGGAGGTCCAGGGTTTTGTCCGCGAGGACAAGCGGGCTCCGGGTGGGTATGAGATGACAGTGAAAGGGCTCAAGGTCTTCCAGATTGCCGAACCCTACCCCATCACGCCCAAGGAGCACGGCACGGCCTTCCTGATGGAGCACCGCCACCTCTGGCTGCGCTCCAAGCGGCAGAACGCCATCCTCCGCGTTCGGAGCGAGGTCATCCAGGCGATGCGGGACTTCCTGGCCGAACGTGAGTTCGTCTGCATGGACGCCCCGATCTTCACGCCCAACGCCGTGGAGGGCACGACGACCCTATTCGAGACGGATTACTTTGGGGAGAAGGCCTACCTCTCCCAGTCCGGGCAGTTGTACAACGAGGCCACGGCCGCGGCCTTCGGCAAGGTTTACTGCTTCGGGCCCTGCTTCCGGGCCGAGAAGTCCAAGACCCGCCGGCACCTCACCGAATTGTGGATGCTCGAGCCCGAGATGGCCTACGCCGACCTAGACGACGAGATGGCCCTGGCCGAGGACATGACGGTCTATCTCGTGGAGCGAGTCCTCTCCCGGCGGAGGCGCGAGCTCCAGGATCTGGAAAGGGACACCTCCAAGCTGGAGAAGGTGAAGAAGCCCTTCCCCCGCATCTCCTACGATGAGGCCTGCGCTTTGCTCCAGAAGAAGGGTGTGGATTTCGCCTGGGGCGGGGACTTCGGCGGCGGGGACGAGACGGTTTTGGCCAATCAGTTCGAGGTGCCCTTCTTCGTGCACCGCTTTCCTGCGGCGATCAAGGCTTTCTACATGAAGCGCGATCCCGCCCGGCCCGAGGTGATCCTGGGAGCGGACTTGCTTGCTCCCGAGGGCTATGGAGAGATCATCGGTGGCGGAGAGCGGGAGGACGATCTCGCGGCATTGGAGAAGCGGATCGGGGAGGAGAAGCTGCCCCGCGCGGCCTACGAGTGGTACCTGGACCTCCGGCGCTTCGGTTCCGTGCCCCATTCCGGATTCGGGATCGGGGTGGAGCGCGCCGTGGCCTGGATCTGCCATCTGGACCACCTGCGCGAAGCCATTCCCTTCCCGCGTCTCCTGGAGAGGATGTACCCCTGACCCTTCGTGCATCCGGTGAAATATTTTTAAAATGAGGATCCATGCCTGTTAAGATGAAACTGCCCCAGTATCCCGTATTCCTGGACCTCCGCCGACGGCCGGTCATCGTCATCGGAGGGGGAGAGGTCGCCGAGCGCCTCATCCGCACCCTGATGGCCTGCGGGGCCAAAGTCCGGATCATCAGTCCCGAGGTTACTCCTGGATTGGAGAAGTTAGCCCGGGAAGGCAAGATCCGCCTTCGTAAGCGGGCCTACCGGATCGGAGACCTGATGGGATATCCCTTCGTCTTCGCCGCCACAAACGACCCCAAGCTCAACCTGATGGTGCACGATGAAGTGCAGATCCGAAGCAACTGGGTCCATGTTGTAGATGAGCCGGACTTGTGCACTTTTTCCGCGCCTGAGGTACTCTCCCGGGGGAACTTGGCGATCGCCGTGTCCACAGCCGGAATTAGTCCGATCTTAGCCAAGCACATCCGGGATGAACTGGAGAAGCGGTATGGCCCAGAGCACGATGGCTTCCTGGACCTTCTGGAGGAACTGCGGCCCGTAGTCAATAAACGCTTCCCTAGGGACCCCAAGTCTCGCGCCAAGGCCCTCGCGGCCTTAGCAGAGGCGAACCTGCTCAAGTACTTCAAGGCTGGAAAGCCGGGAGAAGCCAGGAAGGAAGCCCTTCGCATTTTGGAGGGGATGCAATAACGACCTCGTTTTTCAGGGCAACCGTTAACTCCTGATCCCTTCGGCTCCTTTCCTTCAATCCATGCTCATGTTTCCTAGGGATTGACAAGAACAGCCGTTTCTTGATATAATTTTTATAAATGACCGGGTAAACACGGATAGGTGTCCTCTCCTTAAAGGGGGGGGAAGAATAGGGAATCCCGTGAGAAACGGGAGCAGCCCCGCTACTGTGTGCGGCGACGAATCCTGAAGTCAGACGCCACCCTCCGAGTGATCGGGGGGGAAGGATCGAGGGAGGAGGATGACCCGCAAGCCAGGAGACCTGCCTGTCCGAGAGAGTGTTCCATTCCGTTCATGGAACAGCCTTCGAGGGAAGGAGGATCTTCGTTTTCTGGCCCTGTTTTCTCCCGAAGTCTTGGGAGGAGACAGGGTTTGTTGCTTCCCGTTGGCTTTCTAACCCTTTATTCTAACGATGGAGCCTATGAACAATGAGACCTTCGACCCCGGACTGACCCAGATGTTCGGCGGGACCGTCCGACGGTTTATCGACAAGGACGGGTCGTTCAACGTTCACCGCAAGGACAGGCTCCTCCAAAACCTCCACGTCTTCCAGTACCTGATCGGTCTCTCCTGGCCAAGCTTCGTGGGTTTCGTCATCCTCTCCTACCTCCTCGTGAATGCGGTTTTCGCCCTCCTGTACCTGATCGCAGGGATCGAACACCTTCAGGGGGCCCAGGCTGGCACCCTTGGGGAGGCGTTCCTCTCCGCCTTCTTCTTCAGCGTCCAGACCCTGACCACCGTGGGCTATGGCAGCATCGTACCCACCGGGGTTGAGACCAACCTGCTCGCCAGCCTAGAGGCGATGACCGGGGTGATGGGCTTCGCCTTCGGCGCCGGGCTTCTGTATGGGCGTTTCTCCCGACCTTCGGCCCGTCTGCTGTTCAGCGAAAAGGTCTTGATCGCGCCCTATCAAGATGGCCTCAGCCTGCAATTCCGGATCGCCAACCAACGGACCAACGCGATAACCGACCTTGAGGCCAAGGTCCTGCTGATGACCGTGGAGACGTTCTCCGGAGGACAGCACCGCCGGAAATACGATACCCTCACGCTGGAACGCCCTGCGGTCTACTTCTTACCCCTCACCTGGACCGTAGTCCATCCGATCGACGAGGCGAGTCCGTTTCACGGCAAGACCCCCGAGGAGCTCGCGGCCCTGCAGGCCGAGCTCCTGATCCTTGTCAAGGGCTTCGACGATACCTTCAGCCAGATGGTCCACGTCCGGTACTCCTACCGCTACGACGAGATCCTCTGGGGCGCCAAGTTCAAGCCCGCATTCCACATCGATGGGCGCGGGGACCTCATTCTGGACCTGGACAAGATCAGCGACCTCGAAAGCGTTCCGCTCCGCGAAGGATCGAGGAATCCGTGAAGGGGATAGGCCTGTTTGCGGGACTGGTCCTGCTCCTGCCTTTGGGTTGCTCCGCACCGGGAAGGAAGGCCAAAGAGCAGGCCGTGCTCGTGATTAAAGACCAGCTCGGCCGGGAGGTGAAGTTCGAGCGGTCGGTCCAGCGGGTCGTCTCCCTGGCCCCCTCGATCACTGAGACCGTCTATGCGCTGGGAGCCGAGGCCAAGGTGGTGGGCGTGACCACCTACTGCGACTACCCGCCCGAGGCCCGGCAGAAGGAGAAAGTCGGGGATTTCTTCATGCCCAACCTGGAGAAGATGGTCGCGCTCAAGCCGGACGTGGTCTTCCTGATCGCCACCGGGCAGAGCCAGACGTTGATGAAGCTGGAGGGCCTGGGCCTCAAAACGTTCGTGCTTAACCCGGAATCCTCGGAGCAGACCCTGGAGTCCTTCCGGCTCATCGGAAAAGTCCTGGGACTGGAGAACAACGCCGACCTGTTATGCCAGGAGGTCCAGACCACCCTGGGCAAAGTCCGGGACAAAGCCTGGGGGCAGCCCGACCATCCCCTGGTTTATATGGAAATAGACTCCGCACCGCTCGTAACCGGCGGAGGCAAGAGTTTTGTGGGGGAACTCATCCGAATCGCGGGAGGGAGGAACCTGTTCGAGGACCTGCCTCAGCCCTACGGCGTCATCAGTGCCGAGAAGGTCGTGGCCGGAAAGCCTGAGGTCATCATCCTCGCGCATCCCAACGTAAAGGCCCAGGACGTTAAGGAGAGGCTGGGCTGGGGGGCTATCCCGGCGGTCAAGTCCGGTCGGGTCTACGATGACCTGAACCCGGATGTCCTGACCCGGCCAGGCCCGAGAATGGGCAAGGCGGCGGAGGTGCTATCTCACGCGCTCTACGAGAGTCCATGAAGAGCCGCTCCCTGGTCTTTCTCTGGCTCTTCGCCCTGCTCATCCTGGCCTCGTGTCTCTCCCTCGTAGTGGGGCCGACGCAAGTATCGCTCAAGGATATCCTGCACCCCCAGGAAGCCCCGGTGCTGATTACGCTCCGGCTTCCCAGGCTGCTCCTCGGGATCCTGGCCGGGGCCGTGCTGGCGATGTGCGGGGGAGCCTTTCAGGGGGTGCTCCGAAATCCCTTGGCCGATCCCTATATCCTGGGGGTCTCCTCAGGGGCGGCGTGCGGGGCGGCCGTGGCTTTGGCCCTCGGGCTCGGCCCGGTCCTCATCCCCGTGATGGCCGTGGCCGGAGCCATGATCACGCTATACCTGGTGTACACCCTGGCCCGGATCGGAGGACGCCTGCCCGCGGACACCCTGCTTTTAGCCGGGGTCATCGCAGGCAATTTCTTCGCCAGCCTCCTGATGCTGGTCATGGCCCTGTCCCGGAGGGAGCTGAGGGAGATCGTGTTCATCCTGCTCGGAAACCTGGGCGTGGTGTTCACCTCCAAGACCCTGTTGCTGTTCGAGGCCATGAGCCTGGCGGCCATCGCCTGCCTGCTCGTGGTCTGGTGGCACTGGCGGGACCTGAACGCCCTGGCCCTGGGCGAGGAGGTGGCCGAAAGCCTGGGCGTGGCCGTGGATTCCGTCAAGAAGACCCTGTTCGTGGTCTGCTCGGTCGCGATCGCCGGGGTCGTGGCCCTGGCCGGGTCCATCGGGTTCGTGGGGTTCGTGGTCCCGCACATCGCCCGGATGCTCCTGGGGCCCAATCACCGGGAGGTGTTGCCGGCCTCGCTCCTGCTGGGGGCCACGCTCTTGGTCCTGTCCGATATCCTGGCCCGGAGCATCGCGCCGATGGAGCTTCCGGTGGGCATCGTGACCTCGCTTCTGGGCGTCCCGTTCTTCGTCTATCTTTTGCAGAAGAGGAAGAGGGCCTGAGATGATCGAGGCCAGGAACCTCTCCTTCTCCTACTTCGACAGGAAGGCCCTGGAGGATGTTGATCTGGTCGTTAAGGCCGGGGAGTTCTGGGGGCTGATCGGGCCCAACGGGTCGGGCAAGAGCACCCTCTTAAAATGTCTGTGCGGGATCCTCGCCCCGCAAAAAGGCGAGGTCCTGCTGGAGGGAAAGCCGCTGGGGTCGTACCGGAGGCGGGAGATCGCCCAGAAGATCGCGATGGTCCCGCAGGAGAGCGCGTTCAGCTTGAACTTCACAGCCTATGAGGTCGTGCTCCTGGGCCGGACTCCTTATCTGGAGAGGATGCAGCTGGAGCGGATCAGTGACCATGAGGCGGTCCAGAGGGCGATGGAGAAGACGGACTGCTGGGGGCTCCGGGACCGGCGCATATGGGAGATATCGGGAGGGGAGCGTCAGAGGGTCGTGATCGCCAGGGCCCTGGCCCAGACGCCGAGGGTGCTCCTGCTGGACGAGCCCACGGCTCACCTGGACATCGCCCACCAGGTGGAGGTCTATGACCTGCTCTCGGCCCTGAACCGGAAGGAGGGGCTGACCATCCTCGCGGTCTCGCACGACCTGAACCTGGCCGGCGAATACTGCGGAAGGCTGGCCCTGTTGGAGCAGGGGAGGGTTCGGGCCGCGGGAGGAAAGAGGGACATCCTTGCGCCCGGGCTCTTGGGCGAGGTCTACAAGCAGTCGGTCTCGGTCCAGGACAGCCCGGTGACCGGAGAGCCGCATGTCTTTTTAGTTCCGAACAAACAAGAGATTCAATCCAGAGAAGGAAAATCACCGTGAAGAAGGTCATGATTCTGGTTTCCCTATTAGCCTTGGTTCTGGGGACAGCCCAAGCCCAGGAGGCCGATACAAGCAAGGCCGCAGATACCACGAAGGTCCAGGCGATTTACGAGATGCCCCCGGTCGTGGTCACGGCCACGCGCACGACCCATCTCCTGTCCGAGGCTCAGGGGAACGTGAGCCTGGTCAGCCAGGAGGAGATCAAGGCCACCAAGCCTGCGACCGTGGGCGAGATGCTCACTACTGCCGAGGCCGGGAACCTCGGGCAGTACGGAGGGTTAGGCTCTCTCGAGAACTTCGGGCTCCGGGGCGCGAAGTCCGGGCAGACACTCGTTCTGCTGGACGGCAGGCCGGTGGCCGACCCGCAGCTGGGCGAGCTGGACCTGAACGCGCTGGCCGCGGCGAACGTGGAGCGGATCGAGATTGTGCGCGGCGGGGCCTCATCCCTGTGGGGGCCGAATGCCATGGGCGGGGTGGTGAACCTCGTCACCAAGTCCGGCTCCGGGAACAAAGTCTATTCCAAGCTAGGGGCCGAGAACGGTACCTACGGCAGGACCGTTCGGGCGTTCGAGATCGGCGGGCCGATATCGAAAAGCCTCGATTTCTATGTGACCGGTGAAGGGCGGCTCTCCAAGGGGTACCGGGTGAACAGCGACTACGACGGAAAGAATTTCACAGGCAAGCTGGGCTACCGGCTGGCCAAGGACTGGCGGGTAGAGGCCACGGGTCAGAGGTATTACGCTGACTTGGGGGTCCCGGGAGCGGCTCCCCCCGGCTGGGACACCCCTGCCGCAAGGCAGGCGGACCGCAGGGCCGAGGGGGACGTCAAACTGACCGGGTCCTTCGCCCCAGAGGCGGAGTTCAGGCTAACGGCGTACGGAAGGCAGCTGAGGTATTCCTACCTGGACACCAGCTCGTACTTTCCCACGGCCAACGGGGGAAGGACCGAAATCCTGGGGGGGGAGGCCCAGCAGAGCCTCCGGTTCAGGGACATCCATCTCCTGACCCTCGGGGTCAGGGCCCAGGCCAGCAAGGCCGAGGGCAACAGCATCGGAAGGCACACCGTGAGCGAGGGCGGAGGGTTTCTGGAGGATGAAGTGGATCTCCTGCCCTTCGGGCTCCTGAAATTCGTGCCCAGCCTGGGGATTCACCACCACACGGCCTACGGGACCAAGCTCCTTCCCGGTGCGAGTTTGAAACTCCTGAACTTCTATTACTCCTGGCAGACCGCGTTCCGGGCCCCGAGCCTGAACGACCTGTACTATATGTACGGCAATCCCGGGCTCAAGCCCGAGGAGGCGATCTCCTGGGAGCTGGGCTATCGGATGGGGGTCTTGAAATGGTTCCAGGTAAGCGGGAACTATTTCCAAAGAGGGGTCAGGGACCTCATCCAATGGGCTCCGGACGCCAACTACGTCTACAGCCCGGCCAACATCGGGAGGACCAGGACCAGCGGATTCGAGTTGGCGGGCGAGATGAAGACCGGGATCGGGCTCAGGGCAGGGGCCAACTGGTCCGGGATCGCGGCCAGGGACATCACCAACGGCGGGAACGTGACCCTGGTCTACCAACCGGCGAGGAGCGGGTCTGGTTACCTGGAGTACCGGACGGAGTTCTGGGACTATCCCAAAGGCAAGCCCCAGACCGGGGGGAAGAAGGGAAAGATCATGGTCGCGGCCAGGCTGACCGGGGAATACGTGGGCTCGCGATATGCAGAGACCTTCCCTCCGGCTCCTCCCAATTCGGTGAGCCTGCCGAAGTACGGGCTGGGGTCGTTCCTGCTCACGCTCCGAATCGTCGACATCACGGGATACTACGGGATGGATAACTTCGGAAACGTGAAATACGAGACCCGCATGGGTTACCCCATGCCCGGGAAGACTTACCGGGCCGGGATAGGGGTGGAGCTGTGGGATTAAGGGACAGGGTTCAGTAAGAAAGAGGGGGTGGCCTCGTGGCCGCCCCCAGGTTTTTATGAGCATTGTGCGCCCACTGTACCCCCAATGAAGGCCCATTTCACGCCCACAACCCTCCCTGTTCCCTTCCTGAACCCTTCCTGATCCCTCCCTGTTCCCTTCCTGAACCCTTCCTGATCCCTCCCTGTTACCTTCCTGTTACCTCCCTCAGCTTCCTGCAAGCTCACAAAGCAATCCCCCTAAAGGGGGATTAGCCGTTCCACGAGTCGCCTGAAATCACACTTTGATATCCCACCCACCCACTCCATAAGGAATAAAATCCAAAGATTTAAAATAATTCAACCTCACCCCCTCCCCAAATTGCCTGACGGCAATTTCCGCTAGTCCCGAAAGCCTTCGGGATTCGGCGCTCGTCCTTAACAACCAGGCTCGCTGAGCACCCCCCAAACATTAACGACATACAAATCAGTTCATGCATCTTCAGGAAAGGGGAAGGGCATGGTCATGCAAAAATATCTTACATACGGGCAAATTTTTCCTTGCAATCACAAGTCTTAAAGCGTATAATAAGTCCATGACTCGAACAGTCAAAATAGCCCTCGGCCTGGCTCTCCTGCTGGCGCCGTTGGCGGGGCGGGGGCAGGGAAGCTCCTGGAACTGGCTAACGGGAAACAACCTGAGGAGTGTTAAGTTCCTGAAAGGAACCAACGAAGGCTGGACCGTGGGCCAGCGGGGCCTCATCCTGCACACCACAGACGGAGGCGACCACTGGGAAGTACAAAACAGCAACACCGACCAAGACCTCTGGGGAATCTTCTTCTTAGACCAGAACAACGGCTGGGTGACCGGAGGCTATAAGACCTGTCTCAGGACGAGGGACGGGGGAAGAAACTGGCAGGTCGTACACACAGAGCCAAGCGGATTCAGGCATTTCAAGGGAGTGTGCTTTTTGGACACGATGGTCGGCTGGGTTGCTGGAACAGTAGATTCAATTGGGAAAACAACGGATGGCGGCACCAGCTGGATCATGCAGCCAACCAATACTACTGGATATGTGTGGTACGACATAACTTTTACCGATACCCTTCATGGCTGGAGAGTAGCTTTGAATGGTTTAATTGGCCGTACCACTGATGGGGGATTTTCATGGCGAGATACATCTGTTGGATTAAGCGAAATCTACGATGTGGACTTTAACGATTCGCTAAGAGGTTTGGTGGTAGGATATGCAACTGTAGGGCGTACATCGGATGGGGGAACTACGTGGGTCCTCAATAACCCAGTTAACCAATACCTCTACGGCCTTTCTATAGCTGATACCCTGCAAAGTTATGCATGCGGGGGTCACAATGGTAACCTCGCTGTTCTCTTACGTACAACAAATGGGGGGACCAGTTGGTCAGCACAAAATATGACCAATGATCATGCCCTATTCGGAGTGTCAGCACCAGAAACCATAAAAGCGTTTACTGTGGGTGAATCCGGCAGTATCCTCAAGACCACTAACGGCGGTCTTGCCTGGCAGATACTACGAAACCTGGATGCGCAAAACGAAACTATGTTCAACATCGCCCTTGCCGACACCCAATCCGGCTACGCCGTAGGCCCCTACGGCATCGTGGTTAAGACCACCAACGGCGGGACCATCTGGCAGAGCCAAAACTTAGGCGGGACCTCGCTGTGGTTCTATGGGGTTGATTCGCCCGACCCCAACTACGCCTGGGCCTGCGGGGATTTGGGAAGAATATATGCCACGAAGGACGGAGGAACCAGTTGGGCCTCACAGAACACCGGGGTAAGCTGGTTTCTGGAATCAGTAGACATGGTAGACACGCTGTTCGGGGTAGCTGTAGGAGGAGGGTACGGCAAAATTGCGAATTTCGGATTTCGGATTTCGAATTCCACGACAAAAAGCGAAATTGCTTCGTCGGCCCGCTTGACAAGGGGGACTCCTCGCAATGACACCACACTAAAACCCTCGGAATCGCCGCCTTTGGTGGGTAAGTGGTGGTGGATCAAGGAGGGGCAAAACAGTTCTAAAGCCCAATACAGAGTGATCACAAGGACGTTTGACGGGACGAACTGGCAGGGGAATACTACCAACGAAACTCCCCTCATCGGAGTGAGTTTCGTCAACAAAGCAGAAGGCTGGGCCGTAGGGGTATCGGGGACCGTCATCCACACCACAGACTCAGGGGCCACCTGGCAGGCCCAGACGACTAATGTCACCGACACCTTATACTGGGTCATCTTTCCAACACCTCTGAACGGCTGGGCCGTAGGAACCGGAGGGACCATCATCGCCACCACGGACGGGGGGATCACCTGGCTCAGACAAACCAGCAACACGACTTTAGGCCTGCTCAGCGCTGCCTTCGTAGACGCCCAGAGAGGCTGGGTCGTAGGGGATAGCGGGATTGCTTTACAGACCACGGATGGAGGAGCGAGCTGGTTCTTTGATACCACCCAAACCAAGATACTGCTGTATGCTACGAACTTCACGGACCAGGACCACGGGTGGTCCATCGGGGGGTTCGGACTGACCTTGGGGTATGGGAGAGCGGGGCAGTGGGGCGTTGAAGAGCAGGGGAGCAAGGGAGCAGGGGAGCTGAGGGTGAATAACGGCATAAAGGCATGGCCGAATCCGTTTGTCTCTTATGCCCGGATGCCGGGGCGGGAGAAAGATAAGTTTGCGTTGTATGACATCACTGGGAGAAAAATAGGAACGTATCCTGGAAACCAGATCGGGATGGATGCGCCTGCCGGAGTGTATTTTCTGATGGCTGAGAGTAAAGAGAGCAGGCCAACGAGAATCGTGAAAATCAGATAGTCCGCAGATTACGCAGACAAAGCGGGCTAAGGCAAGAGAAGCAAACCGAAAAACCAGTTAGTTTAACTTCTATCGGGGAAGGAGGAAGACATGGTTCGGAAAGCAAGGTTTGCAGTGGCGCTGAGCGGGGCTATTGGATTAGCCTTCGTGCTCAGCTTTTCTGTTTCTCAAAGCACAGCCTCGACAGACGTTTACAAGGTCATACCAACCTCAATAGGCAACAGCGGTTTGGCTACCACTGCCTGGGAAGTCTTTGTAGCGACCTGTGACACAATTGACAGCGTTACGTTTTTCGTTGGCGCAGAACAAACCGGCCAGACCTACACTGCCCAAATTATTGATTCTATCACCCAAGCAGTTGTTTGGAGCGGAACCAAGCCTTCAAATGGGTGGAAGTACAAGGACATGGGGTTCGGGGTTCACCAGCCGGTGACACGCGGGAAGAAATATTACCTTCAACTGGGTTTGCCTGGGAACTGGAATTATTTCTACGACTCCACGAACCCCTACCCCTGGGGAGTGATGGGAACGGCAGTATTAGGGCCACAAGGGGGGAACGACCTTGCGGCACGGGTGATCGGAAGAAACCGGATACCCCAGACTTTCTTCGGGAACAACGTTTGTCTCGAATGCAACCATCCCCCATTAAAAACTACGATTATAGATACGCTTGTAAATGCAGGAATAACCCTCGTCCGGGAACAAATCCCTTGGTATCACATCCAACCCGATACGGGGCAAAGCACGAGGTATAATTGGGACTCCCTGGATAACGTTGTATATTCCATCGGCCGAAGGAATATTCCGATCCTCTACGATCATTTTGGGTTTACCCCGAAGTGGGCATCCAGTTGGGATAGTGATAGTTGCGGCGATACCACTACCGCGAAATTTCACTCTGCGCCCCCCAGGGATATATACAATGCGGATACGTTAAGCAATCCCTTTTATATGTTGATGAGAAAGCTCGTTCTAAGATACGGTCCAAGCGGAGATTACTGGAATTACCCAAATCTTGGGTATTACGTTAGACAGCAATCCGGGAACTCAAGCTACGCCATACAAGACTGGGAAATAAACAACGAAGTCAATCTGGACGAGTTTTGGGGAGCATGGTGTCAAAAAAAGTACTACAAAAACCTTGATCCCTCAGACTATGACAAGAGGGCTTTGCTTTACGCCTCGGCCTGCAGCTTGGCGTATAACGCCATTAAGACTATAGATCAAGGAGCGCGGATTTACACCAACGGGGTAGACTTCATCAATGGCAATGGCTGCGGAGACATAACCACAGGAAAGCAGTGGTTGACATTTTTTTATAACCACGGGGGAAAAAACTACACGGATGCGATCACCTGGCACTCCTACCAACCGGACATCGACACGAACGGTCAACCTTACAATCATAAATTCCATCCCGACAGGCTTCAGATGGATTACGACAGTTTAAGGGCTGTATTAACTCAGAAGGGAGACGGCCTGAGGCCAGTCTGGGATGATGAGATAGGATGGTCAACGGGGAATCCCGCTGCAAGACGGGATAATGTGGACACCCTGAAACAGGCGGACATAATCGTTCAGCTCAACGCTACAGGAATCAACCAGTTAACGAACCCCCGAGGGCCGTTAGACAACATCAGTTGGTTTTCCGGATATGACTGGAACTACGATCCAGAGTCAACGTATCCAAAGGCTGGATTGGTTAAAGATCCCTGGCACTATGGTACTATTATCAATAAGCCTTCTGATTGGGCCTACAAGCAGATGTCGGGAAAGCTGAAGGATAAGCATTACAACCGCCAAGTGCCACTCGGGAATCCGGGCGACAGCGTATATTGCTATGAATTCCAGATTCCAGGCTCGGACACGACCAGGAAGACTTGGGTACTATGGAAGATAAAGAAAGACGACCCCAAGGTGGAGTCCCTCTCAGTGAGGACAAACAGTGCTTATTACGATAGCACCTATTACCGTTCCTCAGGTTATTTCCCTGTTAATCTGACGAGTCAGATAAAAAACAGCGGAAAGGTTTGGGTTACTGTTGACACTATACCCATCTATTTATACGAAGATTCGACCGTTTCTTTAAACCGTCCCGACATCATCGTGGACTCCCTGTACACCTACCCCCCGACCCCCAAAGCCGGGGATTACGTATTCTTCTACGCCCGGCTCAAGAACATCGGGAACGCTACGCTCAGCGCCGGGCTCGGAAACGCAGTAAAGTTCCAGGTGGACGGAGTCACCAAGGCAACCTACAACGACAGCCGGGCCATCATGCCAGACTCCACGATCATCGTAGGATATAACCCCTTTCCACCCCCTCAGGACGGCTCCATTTGCGACTGGAGGGCCAACTACGGGGATCACCTGATCCGGGCTTGGGCGGACTCGGCAGACAGGTATGTAGAATTACGAGAGGACAATAACCAAGCCTACATCTTCAGGCACATGGCCCCGGCAGGGAAAATCATCATCCCGACCACCGGCTATAACCAGGGCTACCCAACTTCAGGAAGGAAGTTTTCCAACACCCGTTACGTAAACCTTTCATTGCTTTCGAATGGGGGAACAACCATGACCCGGCCCCCTAGAACTGGTCCAGGTAGTGTGTTACAATTTTAGCCTGGATCGAGATGGGGAAACCCCTTTCTGGGAGGTCAGAGATGGCGCAGAAGCAGTACCGTCCCGAAGAGATCATCGG